>JACCDZ010285219.1_pt1 | contig 17174 bp, 15 predicted proteins | sample 7449551 | NCBI WGS metagenome assembly JACCDZ01 (sample SAMN15323452, study PRJNA562643) | freshwater metagenome | isolation source: river surface water | place: USA:Blue River Watershed | collected 2017-08-18 | reverse complement strand
TAAACAATTTTTATTTTGTTTTTTTTTATTATACAATTTTTATTTTGTTTTTTTTTATTAAACAATTTTTATTTTGTTTTTTTAATATCTAATCGGAATCGGTCTCGTCCTCGAACTTCATCGCAATCACGATTTCGTTCAGTTCGTCGTGACGTGATACAAATGACGGTCCCTTCGCCTTCTTCAGCGAGTTACTTCCGTTTCGCTTCTTTCGAAGACGTTCAGTATCCATGATTGACTTACATAGCCGCACTCCACATACCTTACAAACGCCACCGTAAGGTCGCTTCATAATGTAGCTGGGAACAGCTTCTGACTCATCAACATCCTTCTTCCAATGTTCGTGTACCTTGTACATGTTCCGCATTACCGACTTACCGTTACGGTACATCGTACGCTCAATATGAGACTTACCAATGTACTTGGTAAGGTCCTCGATAGGAGTGTCAAAAGCAGATTCGTTCATGTTGAAAAGAATGGATTATCAAGTATAAACTTTAAATACTTAAATAATATAAAAGATGGTTAAATATTTGAATTGGTAAATTTTTTTATAATACAAGATACGTATCTATTTATTAAAATTATTTAAATAATAATTTTATTTTTGTTTACGTTTCTTTTTAGGATTCATAATCATATTATTATGAACAATATTTGTAATATTATCATTCATAAAACTATTATGTAAAGAAATAAGTTTATTACATTTTAATTCTAATAAATCTTCATTTATTACATCATAAAAATAAATAATACCATTATTATTAATTCTATAAATAGAATCAAATACTTTACTTTCTTCTTCTGTTAAATCATATGATTTAACTTCTTTATTATTCATATATTCATCAATATGTTTAATAATATTATTTTGATATACTAAATGAATACAACAACAACCATTTATACACCAACGTTTAGATAATCCATTTAATTTTAGATCTTTAAACTGTTCATAAATAAGTAATTTTCCATAAATTGAATATCCATAATAATCCCCAGTAATTTTACCATCTTTATAGTAAGCTACTGATTTTATAGCTCCATTTTGAAAATATGTTGTACATTTACCTTCTAATTTATTATTTAAATAATTCGCATTCATAAATAAAGGACCATTAGCATAATATACTAAAAAATCGCATTGTCTTTGATTATTTTTATCAAGATAATAATATAAAATAGTTCCATATTTTAACTTTTTTCTTTGATATTGAAGTTCTTCTAATTGAAAATTAGAATTAAAAAATAAAATGGGTTCAGTTTGAACCGCATTTTCAACTTCATTATATTTAAGTTCAAATATATTTTTTTTAAAATAGGTTTTTTGTTCATTTGTTATATTTATTCCAGGTAATATAGAAGAAAAAGTAAAATCACTCATTTTTAATAGAAATAATATATATTTATATATTTATTTTTATAATTAAAATGTATTATATTTTATAAAAATCATTTTTTTATAAAAATTTATAAAAAAATGATTTTTATTTACGTTAATTAAAAATAAGTTAAAATAAGTTAAAATAAGTTAAAATAAGTTAAAATAAGTTAAAATGAGTAATTCACCATTTATTTATAATGGAATATTAAATATTCAAACTATTCACGAAAAATATATCAATATTGAATCATTATTAGCAACACATTTTGAAGATCATGATTTTGAATTATGCGCACATCCATATATACGACCTTATAATAAAAGTGGTATAATAGAAAAAAATAAGCTATTTTTTTCAATACCATTTGATAATTATTGTTCAATTGAATTATTTGAAAAAGAGTGTATTAAATTATTACATTTAATTGAAAAAATAGGGGAATTTAAAATTATAAATGGGTATATAAATGCTGTTCAAATCTTTGGAATTGAAGAACCAATACAATATAAATATATTATAAAAATAAAAGAAGCTAGTGATAAATTAGTGCTATCAAAAATTGTTTATGATAGAAGTGTTTATAATAAAATGAAAAGCTATTTAAAAAGTAGTAGTAAAGAAAACGCAGATTTTTTTAATTCATTAAAATAATCAATTAATCAATTAATCATATAATTTATTTATTTCACATTTTATTACTTTATTTTCTATAAATTGAAAACTTGCTATTAAATTAGATTGTGAATCTAAAATACATTGTATTCCATTTTTCATATTTTCTTTATATGTTGTAATTGTACGTAATACTCCATTAGCATCCCACTTTCGTCGGATTCCACTTTCTTTATTATTTACAAAATATGTTTCAAATAATAAATTATTATTTCTATCATATTGACGATACACTCCATTTTTAATACTTTTATCATTTTTTAATACATAAAAAATATCATAAAAATTAACAGTACCATTTTTATTTTCAACATATTGATAAATTGTTTTACACGAATTATTTGGTATAATCAAATTACGTATATGTTTTTTAAATAAATAAAAAGGCATTAATATTGATATTTTTATATTAAAAAGATTCATTAATTTTTTATCTAAAGCAATGATACCATTAAAAAGTAAATGATTGTTTTGAATATAATCAAAAAATTTATTATATACTTCTATGATTGTAAACTTTTCATTTTCATTTATATCAAAAAATGTATAAAAACTTTTTTCTACATTTGTTTTTTCAACCAAATATATACTATTTTCTTCAATATAATTTATTACTAAATTACGTATATATTTAATTGTTATATATTTGTTTAATATATATTTATCATCTTTTTTTTCAACATGAGATGAAATCATTGGATTTTTACATTTATATATTAATTGTAATATTTTTTGATTTAAATGAAATAATTTATATTTTGTTTCATCTTTTTTACTTAATAATAATCCATATGTAGCATTTTTATTTTTTAATTCTTCATGATTATTCATACTAATATATTTTACAAAATAAGTTGAATCTAAAATCTCTGTCATAATATTATTAAACATAACTTCAACTTTTACAGGAATATCTTCAAATATATTTAAAAATAAGCATAACTCTTTATTGAAAAAAAAAGTTTTATTTTCATAAAGTGTATCAATTTCTTCTTTTGTATATAATTTAAATTCTTCATTCTTTTTTTGAATTTTATTTGGATTTTCGTTATCTTCATTATTCTCAGAAATAGTTGAAAAAGTTCGCTTATGTGAAAGAGAATTTTCCATTTTAAAAAAGTTAAATTAAATTAAAATAAGTAAAATTTTAATCTTATTTTATTATATATTTTTTATAATATCTTATTTATTTTAAAAAATCATTTTTTTTATAATATTTTTATATAATAACGTAAATAATATTATATATTATTCAATCCATTTTTTAAGTCTATTTCCAGATTCATCATATTTATAGGATATAAATGATTGAATATTATTATTATTTTCCATTTTACGAGTAAAAAGAATTTTTGTTCCAGTTTCATCAAAACAGTTTAGTTCATATTCAATTCCATCTTTATTATATTTAGATTCAATACGTTTAATTCCATTTACATAGACATTTCGCACTTTATCTTTACTTTTTCGGATTCGCGGAATAATTAATTCTTCTGTACCCATAGTAATTGAAAATACAACTTCATTATCCATACTATATTTTTCATAAAATATGGCATTTGAAGGCATATATTGAATAGAATGTTTGTAATATTTACAATTTGGATTCATATTATTTTCACCTACATTACGAATAATTGGTAATGTACGACTACTTTTAAAAAAAGGAGTATTATTTGTGATTAAAAATACATTTTTAAATGAATGAAATTTAGGACTCATTTTTGTAATCTTTTTTTCTCTATCTTCATCAAATGTTACTTTACGTTTACGTTCAATAAATTCCATCTTTAAAAATAAAATTATATAAACGTATGTTTACGTATTATTTTATAATATATTATTGATTTTTATATATTTTAATAAAAAAGATAAATCAATTTTTTGATTAAAAGCAAAATTTTGTAAAAGTATGTTTTTTTGTTTCATTTGCTGAAACAATTAATTTAACTTTATTTCTATCATAATAAAATGAAAATAAAACATTTTTTTGATATAATTCATATTCTTTAAATCGTTCTAAATATGGAAATCCTAAATGTTGTATAAATAAATAATATGAATTAAGATCATTATCATAATTTATTTTTTTATATGTATTTGAAACAACAATTTTGTCATTTTCAGTTATTATACGTACAAAAACTTCTTCATTATTACATATACATTGATCTAAATAAACAATTGGTTCATTAATATCATGAAAAATCATATTTTGATAAATATATCGTTCTTTATATAATTTTCCATTTACTCTATATATAGAATATCGTCCAATTATTTCTCCATTAGTATATTCAACATACGCCATTAACTTATTTCGCCCAAGAATTGGGTCATAAAAAGTACTATGGTATATGTGAATTTTATTATTTAAATAATAACCTTCATCTTTTAACGCACCGCATTTATAGAAATTTTTAAATTTACCATTTAGTATATTATTATGGTAATGGAAAATTGATTTTATTACACCATTTTCATAAAATGATATATACATATTTTCTTTCATTCCATAATGATTTAAAAAATATTTATTTTTAATATGATTTTTATTTTCATCATAATACTCATTTATAGGTACTAATTTTACTTCATCTATCATTTTACATATTCCACTTTCACGCGTTACAATAAAATCTTCAATTCCGTATAATTTATACAATTCAATGGGTTTAATTATTTCAATTTGACTATTCATCGTAAATAAAATAATATAACGTAAGTAATTTAATGTAAATAATTATATTTTATATTAAATATTTTGTTAACAAATCTTTATTTAATTTAAAAAATCATTTTTTTTACATAAAATCTAAAAAGTGATTTAAATATAAAAAGAAAAATATAATTAAAGTATATTAAATATGAGTACATCTGAAGAACCTAAAAAGAAAATACGCAAAATGAGTAACACTACTTCTAAATTTAATCCTAAAAATGTTATATTTTTTGATTTAGAAACAAATGGTACTCGTCCATTTTATAAATCAGCAATTATGCAAATTTCATTTAAATCATATAATGAGCTTATTCATGAAAATATTTATGTATTTCCATATGATAATATTATTGGAGCAACTGAAATACATAAAATTGATGGTGAAACATTAACTAAAAATAACGCAATTTCATCAGAAGCAATGTTACAAAAATTAATTGCTCAATTTTCAAATAGTTCAGAAAAGTATTATTTTGTAGCATATAATAATTTTGGGTTTGACCAAAATGTATTAGAACATCATTTTAAAATTCATAATTTAGTAGTTCCAACAAATTGGTACTTTTTAGATATATTACCATATATTCAAGAATATTATCCAATTATTCGTAAAAAAGGTGGATATAAATTAAGTAATGTATTTGAAATAATGTGTAATAATGAAGAAAAAGTAATTAATTTTCATAATGCGGAAGATGATGTATATTGTTTAGCAGAAATATATAAGAAACTTGAATTAGAAAAAGATAAAATAATGCCGTATATCAGAGGTGGATATACAAACAATGAAATTAAAAAAGCTCCAATTAGTTCAATTATGGGATATGCTCCTTTTTTTGGATTTGAACGAAAAGGAATTCATACTATTTCTGATTTAATAGAAGAATATAATAAAATGGAAAAAAAGAACGATTTATTTAAACTATATTTAAAGCAAAAAATTGGTATATATAGTGAAATGTATTTAAATAAAATTTGTGAACAAATGATTGTATTAAATGAACTTTGTAATATGTAAATAACATAAATATGATAAAAATAATTATATAATTTTTATATTTTTTATATTTTTAAATTAAAATTTTTTATAAATATATTTATAAAAAATAGATATTATCTATTTTTTATTATAATGGCTACAGAAAATCAACCTTCAAAAATTATACCTCAACCTATAATTAATAATAAATATACACATATTGATGTATTAAACAAAAATATAATAGAAATTTTTAATTTAATTAATAAAAATGAAGTAAATATATATGAAAAATTAAAAAATTTATCTACTAATTTTTTAAGTGAAGAGAAAAAAAAAAGTTATTTAAATGAATTAAATACTTATATAAATTCAATAATTATTAATAGTAATAAAGAAGAAGAAAAAAGAAATAAAGAAGAAGAAAAAAAAAATATATTTAATACATTTTTTAATAATGATCGTTTTAAAGTAATAATACCAAATGGAAAAAATACAGAATTAAATAGATCAAAAAGAAGAAGATCTGCTATAACATTAAATACAATAACTCAAAATGAAAATGAAAATAAAAATCATTTTTCTTTTAGCTATAATGAAAAAAAAATTCCTTTTGAGTTTCAAACAATCATTGGTTTAGGAGAAACAATTATTAATGACAATGATAAAAAAATATTACTTATTTTTATAAATATTATTCGTAAATATTATGTTGATAAATTATTAGAAATTTTAACAAATTATTACTTTGAAAAATGTAATATTAAAAAAAGTTTAGATTTTTCTTGTTCAGTAGTTGCTGTTGGTAGTACAGCAGTTACAAGTAATTACAATGTAACTGTTAGTGGAATATTTTACCCAAATCAAATTGTAAATGAATTTAATAATATATTTGAAAATTTTTGGAATAATTATTCTAGTGAAGTATTTGATACAAATATTTATGGATCAACTTTCTTTGTAACTTTACCAAAAGAATTACCTGAAAATCCATCTCGAAATACAATTATAGAAAATGGTTATTCTAAAATTGAAACAAAAAATCAAAAAATATTATATTTACCGCCACAAAAATTTAGTACAAAAAATGGTACTAATAATAATACTTATAAAAAAGTATTAGAAAAAATAAATGAATCACAATTTAAATGGCTTGTTACTAAAGTTCATTTACATATGAAAGAATATAACATTCCTCTTAACAATCCGCATTTATACAATATTATTAAGTTATTATATAAAATTATAAATAAAAGAAATAATAATAATGAAAATATATATGAATTTATTCAAACTATTTATGAAGAAAAATTTAAAAGTAATTATGAATCAATTATACCAAATTTAGATATTGAAAATTCGTTAAATATTAATTTAAATAGTACATCATCGAATACTCAAAATATGAATCCTCAAAATAAATCTAAACCTAACCGTGAAAATATAAAAATGCATAATAAATTTCGTGAAAATATACAAATGAGTATTAAAGCTAAAGAGTATAATGAATATCGTCGTAAAATGTATCAAACAACATTAACAGAAATAAAAGAAAATCAACTAGGTTATGAATCATCTATTATTGAATCAGAAGGTAATCAAACATTAATTTTATTAGAAAAATTAATTGATACTATTTCTAAAAGCAACTTTTATGGCTCCGAAACATATTTATGTATGGGTACTATTTATCATATTTTAGGTTATATTCAAAATTTAGGAGCATTTGTTATGAAAAAAGAGTATTTCCAACAATCCGCAATTGAAAATTATATGGATATGTTTCGCTATTATGGAAAAATGAAAAAAGATCCTGAATATGCGATCATTAAAATGAGTAAATATGCTTATCGTGTGTATCACGCGTTAGCAGTATTATCATTAAAAATTAAAAATAATGGGACTTTAAATACAAATATTAAAGAAAGTAATATTTATTATCAAAAATTAAATATTTTTAAAAATATTTTAAAAGAATTAAAAGGATATCATACATTTGAACGAAGAAGAGATCTTTATAATGAACTTTATCAAATATTTAATAAACAAACTATTCATAATAGTCAACCAAATGCTCCTACAAATGCTCCTACTAATGCTCCTACTAATGCTCCTACTAATGCTCCTACAAAGGGTCCAAATGGTTCAAATACTCCTAAAAATCGTCCAAATGGTTCAAATAGTCAAAATGGTAATAATCAAGTAATTGGATTACCTTTAACTGAAGCAAATAACGGCAATGAAAAAAATGATATTAAAGAAAATAGACCAAAAATAAATAATGAAAGTTTATTAGAATCTATATTAAATAATATGTTTAAAGATATTGAATCTATATTATTGACTAAAAATAATGTTAAAAATCCAAATCAAAATTAAAAATAAACATTTAACGTAAATAAATTATTTTATAAAAAAAAATGATTTTTTTTATTATATTAGATTTATATCTCCAATATAATAAGTATAAAATAGTAAATAATACTTATATTTAAAAAGAATGGTTTGGTATAACGATATTTATTATCAACATAAAAATAATAGTACTGAAATCAAAAATAATGCTATTGCTTATGGTAATAGTTCTTATATAGTAATAAATGAAAAAAATCCAACATACGTAAATAAATATTATATCGATGGATATACTGTTTATGGTGAAAAACATATTCAGCGTACTGAATATGCTTATGGTTTTAAAAATGAAATTCTTATGTATAAATATGCGAATAAAAATAATCTGACTTACGTACCATTTATGATAGGTAATAATGATTCAAAAGTAAGTATTACTATTGAATATCTTAAAGATTATATTACACTTCGTAAATATTTTGAACTTCGCAAGAAGCTTTCAGAATGCTTATCAATATCTGATGATGGATTTAGTAGTCGTAATAATTATGATTCCTTTTTTAAGGCTCTTATGAAACTACTAAATACTATGGAAAAAGATAAATTTGTACATAATAATCTTAATCTTGATACTATTATGATCGATCCTGAAAATATGGATCTAAAAGTTGTGAATCTTAAAGATTCATATATTTTTAATCCTGAAACTCATAGAGATCATTCCGTTTTTAATTTTGCTAAAAATGATATACTTTATACACTGTATAAAGTAATTCATCCTACTGAAAAAGATGTGTTTATGAAGTATTTTAAATATCGAAATCCACATTATTATACAGATAATAGTGCGAAAATTGGTGATTTTTACCGACTTGGTATGCTACAACTTTTTGATGAACAATTTCAACAAATTGTATTTATTGAAGATAATGAAATTCAAACATTTTTAAAAAATATTGCGTTTTATCATCTTTATGTAAAACTTGTTTCAAGAAATATTGAATAAATAAAAAGCAATATATATTATAAATAATTTTCTAATTATAATATATATATATATAAAATGAATTATTCAAACTATTCAAATAATTCAAATAATTCAAACAATTCATATAATTTTAAAAAAAAATTTGAAGAATATTTTATTTCAACAAATTTAAATAATTTAAATAAATTAAATAATGTAAATAATTCAAAAATTAAAATACTTTATTGGAATGGAGAAGAAATGTGTAGAATTTCACAAAAAAAATTAGATTTTCTTATATCTAAATATATTGGCATTATTCATTCAAAGCTTAGTATAATAGATTATAAACGTCTTAATAAAACAATAATAAATCAAAATGTAAGTTCAGAATTACGACGTTTATCACCTCTTCAAATTGAAAAGATTAAAATACTTATTATTAAATTAATATGTATTCAAAATATATTAAATAATAATAATATTAAAATTAATTATATAAAGAATTATTTTGATGCATTTGACAAAAGTTATTACAATACATTTCTTAAAAAAAAAATATTAATTACACCAATTACACCAACATTCGATGAAGAATTATATACCATTACTTTTATATCACAAGGTTTTATGAAGGATTTAATAAAGCATATAGATCCACAAGTAGGTAACTTTATAGATTATAATAATGGTACTAGGAGCAGGAAAAGCAAATTTAAAAAATTTAATCATTTAAAAAAAAAATAAATTATTTAACCTAAAAAAATCATAATTAGTTTGGTTTTATAATACTTTATTTTTTTACAATAGTTATTAAATTAAAATTATTTATTATAAATATTTATAATAAATAATATTCTAATTATAATATATATACATACAAATGAACAATTTAAACAATTTAAACAATTCAAACAATAAAAAAATCAAAATACTTTATTTGAGCGGAGAAGAAATGTGTAAAATTTCTAAAAAAAAAATAGATAAATATTTCTATGATTATATAAGTACTATAAGTACAAGTATTACAAATAATACAAATCATATAATAAAAATACAAGATTTAAATTATAACTCTATCCAAAAGATTAAAATACTTATTATTAAATTATTATGTATTCAAGATATATTAAAAAAAAATAACATTAATTACAACTTTATAGATTTTTATTTAAAAATGTATGGTTTTAGAAATATTACACCTAACAGAACAAATAGAGTTCGACATATTAATAAATTAAAATGTTTTGTTTATGATAATATATTTATTACATCAATATCAAATGATGAAATATATTCTATTACTTTTTTATTAAACTCACCAACATTCATTCAACAATTAAAAAAAAGTTTTAATGAAACAATATCTGAGACTGTATATCGTAAAAATAATTTTATTGAACAAATAAATCGTGTTAAAAATAATTTTAATCATTTAAAAAAATAAATCTTGTTTCAAAAAACAGTGATTAAATATTATGGTTTTATAGAAATAAAAAAGAAACATAATATAAGTACATATAACAAAAAGATTATTTTTATAAATTCATTTAAAAATACATTATTATAAATAACATCTTGTAACTCTTTTTGAGTTATTTCTAACTCTTCTTTATAAGGATTACCAGATTTTTCATTTTCAATTATTTTTTCCATTTTTTTTATTTCTTTTTCATAATCTTCCATTTCATTTATATGTGTTTCTAACGTTTCATTTAATTCTTCATTTGTTTCATCTAATATTTCTATTTTTTTATCTTTTATTTCTAACTCTTCTTTTAACATATATACATAAAGTAACATTTTATAAAAAACTAATTTTTGTTCTTTACTTTTCATAACTCCTAAATGTTCATTTTCATAAATATTTTTTTCAAAATATTTATCCATTACTAAAATTGGGATTTTATATAATTCTTCTAAATCTTGACCATTTATTTCATAACTTTCATATAAATCATTTAATAAAAAATGTAGATTTTTTTTATTTTCTTCAATTTGCTCTTTTTGGTTTAATAGCTTACCAAGTTCAACTAAGGCATTTTGAGTAGCCATTTTACTTTCATATTCAGCTTCTTCTACACTTTTATAAATAGTATATACTTTATCATTTTCTTCATGAATATGTTCATTTACTATTTTATTATTTTTTTCTTTTTCATCCATTTTATAAATTAAATAAATATAAAGGTATTTTTATATAATATATAATAACTTCTTTATATCAAAAATGAATAAATTAAAATATTTTATATATAAATATATAAAATTAAAAAAATTATATAAAAAAGAAAAGTCAATAAAGGAAGAAACAAAAAATGGTATTATTAAATATTGTATTCGTAATGCTTATCAAAAAATAATAAAATTACCTTTTTATAAAAATCCAATATTTGTATATTCCGATTTTGAAAATAGTGATATAAAAAAAATTCAAATTGAAATAAACAATTATACATATTTTACTTTACATATATCATATATAAAAGAAAAATCAAATGATTTATCTGATTCAGATAACGATTATAGTGATTTATCTGATTCAGATAATGATTATAGTGATGATAAAGAAAAAGATAATATATATAATGTTAAAATAATCTTAAATATGAATGATGAAAAAATATTAAAAAAAGATATATTATCAATTTATGAATTAAAAAAATATGAATATATGAAAAAGTGTCAAAAATATTTATATTATACTATTCATTTTGGATTTTATATACTTTATTTTTATTATTTTATAAATATTATGTGTGGATTTAATATAAATATTAAAAATATTTATATGATTCATTTTTTTCATTTATGTTCCGAAATTTTGATATTAAATATATTATAAATATTATGAATATTAAAAATATTATGAATATTACAAATATTATATAAAAATGATATATAATAAATAATTATTTATTATAAATAATGTTAATATTATAAAAATGTGTATTTAATCATTATATTTATATTTTAATCTTTTTAACATTTGATTTTTTTACCTTAATTTTGATACCGCCTTTTATTTCTTCAACAGGTGTTACTTCATTTACATTTTCTTCTTTTTTACTCTTACTTTTACTCTTACTTTTACTTTTATTTTTACTTTCTTGTACAGCTTCTTCTTCTTCTTCTACTTCTTCAATTACCATATTTTCTAACTCTTCAGTATTGTTTGTTGTTTCTACATTCTCCATTACTACATTTCCAAGATTAAGATTACCTTCTTCAAGATTTTGTGGTACATTCATTTTACCAAAGTTATTATTTCCTTTATTATTACTATTATTCACAACTTGGACTTCTGAAGTAGATTTCTTTACATTAAGTTTATGTTCTTTGCTCTTTTCTATACCGAAACCAAAGTCGAAAGCATTATCATCAATATCCTCAAACTTCTCACTTTCAACATATGTTGTATTATAAGCATTATCAACATCTTCAATTGTAGCATCACCAATATCCATATCCATCATTAATGAATAATTATTTTGTTCAATTTCAGCTAATTTATCTTCATCCATTAATATATCAAAACAAGTTGTACCTGCTGAACAGAATTGTGCCATAGCAATATTTGCTGAAACACCTTTCATATTATCACGTTCAGCAAATAGACCTGCTTTTACAACTGTATTAAGTACTTCTTCGAAACAAGCCTTCGAAAATGGTGAAATATCATTACTTCTGTTTAAACCGTGACGATCAATTTGCATGAGTTTACCACGATAAGTCATAATATCAACCATAATCTTAACGTGTCTTGGAACTGTTTTACCTTCATATACTTCCATAAACTCGTGGTAAAGAAGAGAACGAGCAGCTTCAATACCAAAGATTTCATAGAATTCAACAATATCATTTGTAATAGTACGTGTTGGGTCAACACCTTCTTGAGCTAATATATCAACCATATTACTTCCAGCAGTAACAAGAAGCCATTCTTTTGTATCTTTAACAGTACCATTTAGTTCAATTTTAACAATATTTGATTCATCAGGGTCAACTGAATCAATATTTTTAATACCACGAAGTTTAAGGTCAACAAGTGATTTTTCAAAATCTTTCATTAACTCATAATATTCACTCTTTCCATCATTTTTAATACGAATTCTCATTACAACATCACTTGAGTTATCATCACTAAAAATACATTCAATATCTTCATCATTATAACTACTTTCTTTAATGATTTCTTGAATTTCGTGAACACTAATCTTACGATTCATCATTGCTTCCTTATCAAATACTAAACGAAGAGTCCATGGAGAAAAGCAATTTACATTCTTTTCTTCCATTCCAAAGATTGAAACAAAATCTTTGTAACTTTTCATAAATTCGCGATCTTCATCATCATCATTTAATGTGTTTGAACCATTGTAAATGATTTCAGTACGTGATAGAAGATCACGAAGTTTTGTATATGTGATCTTAGCAAGTGCTTTACGAGCATTTTCTTTCGAATTATTATATTCATTTGTTAAGTATACATGCATGGTTTGTTGTTTCAGTTTCTTTGTAATTTGAATAATTTCACGAAGACGAGGTAAACCACGTGTAATGGATGATCCTGATGCTGAACCAGCAGTGTGGAAAGCATTCATTGTAAGCTGTGTTGATGATTCACCAAGAGTTTGAGCAGCAATAACACCAACCATTTCACCAGGTTGTACAAATGAATCAATGATCTTATGACGAATGGTTTCAATTAAATAATCAAACATTAGTTTATTAATACGATACTCTTTAATAATACGTTTTGAAGCCATAAATGATTTAAACAAGATTTGTTGTACAATTACACTATTTGCTTTTTCAGGCATATATTTTAATACTGAATCCATCATTGTTTTGTATTTTTCAATCACATATAATGGAGAAATATCACTTAATTGATAAGGTTGAATATTGAATTTCACTAAATTGCTTTGAATCATACGATAAAGATTTACTGGAGTATAGCAACTTGCGTCACTAATCAGTTTCGCATTCTTAAAGAATACGTTTCTCATTAAATCACGACTTTGTGTCATTTCTTTATATTCTTTATTTAAAATCTCTACATATTGAGGATTAGACATCAATTCATCAACAGCATCTTTTGTCATAAAAGTTTCCCAATAAGTACGATCTTCCATCATATTTTGATCAAATTCATATGTTGATTTCATCTTTTCATCACTGTATTCAAACATCTTAATTGGCATATGTTCGATCTTTGTTGGATCATAATTGTCATCACCATATGAAAATTGAACAATACTATTTGTAGCATTTCGCACAGTAAAGTCATAAGCAATCTTTAAATCTTCTGTTGCTTTAATATATTTACGAGATGTATAACCTGAATCAGCTGTAGTAATCGATTTTGAAATGTTTGAAAGACGACCTGACATTGCAGCAAAGAATACTTCACTAGGACTTAAACCTTTACCAAAACTATTACGACAGAAACCACGTGAATCAGGTGAAATGTCATAACGATGGAAATGAGGAAGTGTTCTATTGGTAAAACCATATGGAATACGTCCACCTTGGAAATCTTGTTGACCACAACAACCAATAATTTGTTGGAAGTTTACATCTTTACCTTGTGCTCCTGAATATACTTCTTTGAAAAATGAGTTACCTTTAATCATATCACTCGCATTGTCATAAATATGTTTCTTAATTTCTTCACCAGCTTTGTTTACAATACGTACTACATCAATTTCAAGCTTTTGTGCTTTGTAAATATCATCTAAATCAGGCATATATAAACCTTGTTGAGCTTTTTGAATAAGCTCGTGTGCTTCTTTAATATGATCTTTTACAATATTTCTCACAATTTTATGGTCATCATTTGAAATTAAACAATCGCGGAATGAAATTGAAAAACTGTGATTGGTAATCCATCGTGTTACAAGGTTTTGTGAATCGTTTAAGAAATCAGTTGTTTCGTTTACACCAAATGAGTTGTAAATTTGATGGACTAAACCACCTGAATTGTCTCCTAAACTCTTCTTTTCTAAAAATCCATCTACTATTTGACCTCGCTTAATCTTTACTTTCTTTAAATCCATAATTGTTACATCAGGAATAATCATTGAAAATACTTGTTTACCACTCCAATATGGTTCTCCATCTTCCATACCAGCTGGTTCTGGTAAATAACCATTATAATTATCTTTAAATGAAAGTAAATTGTGAATATCATTCTTTTTCAGTTTAATATGATCTTGTGTCATTAAATAACCACCAAGTAGTGTATCTTGGACTAAATAAAGTACAGGTGATGATTTACCTGGTGAAATCATTTGTGTTGGAACTAGCGTTAATCTTCTTAACTCTTCAAGTGTTTGATACGATTGGGGCGTATGGACATTCATCTCCAAAATTTGTTACAATATTTTACCACCATAATCAGTAATAAAAGTTATAACAAACAAATACCTCTTGTTTCCAAAAGGGTTGGACTATATCTTGAGCCCTATCAAAAAATGATAGAACCAGTTGCCGTTTAGTCTCTGGACCTTCTCCATATACTTAAGTACTTAGGAGCTTGGCTGCGGATTGCCCATTTTAGAATAATTAAATTATTCTTCATTCAAACACATTTTTACTATACCATCCGACTTTCGCCGGTGCCACTTATGTTTTTCAACAAAAGTTTAGTAGTGTTTGACTTTAGGGGTTTCCCGAACAATTTGACAACTTCGCTTGTTTAATAAGTTCAATCATAGAACTTTTTGCTCTTTCTTTAACTTCATTGATTGGTTCATGTTTTCCTCTAAAAACTATTCTTTTTTTATTTATGGTAACTCTAATAAACTGACAATTATGTACATTATCATTTATTATACTAATATATTGGTCAATATTGTTTTCATCAATATTATCTAAATTTAGAAGTTTTAATATTTCTAATTTTTTATCCATATGTTGATTTTGTGCTAATTTCATATATTTTAATTGAATTTCAGGGTTATTCATAGTTGATTTTGAACTTGCTTTTATTTTTTCACGAGTTTTTTCACTCCGAAATTTACATCCACCTCTTTTTCCAGCAACGTTCTTTTCATCATTATTTATACCTTCAATTTCAATTTTTTTATTATATGGATAATTATTTTTACCACCAGAAGTTAAATTATAACCAGTTGGATACATTGAATTATAATGAGATATATAATATATTTCACGATTATCCAATTCTTCAGGAAGACATCTTTCAATTAATTCTATAGTAAATTTTTCTTTACCATATAATCGAATTGATGATGCTAAATATCGTGATTGGTTCTTTTTTGTATTACAAAGAGCATCACTGATATGAGTATTAAATCTTCCTATATATCCATAAGGTTTATATTTATTTTTATTCTTTCGGTGTGTATGTGTTTGACCTATATATACTTTACCATTTTCTAGGTTTGTTATTTTATAAACTTCACCTAATATATTTTCAGAGGAATCTAAAACTTTATCAATATAGTTTAAATTTAAAATTTCCATTTTTCTATATATTAAAAGAGCAAAAGTTCTTTATATTAAACTATTTTTTAAACAAACTAGACGATTATATAAAAGCATATCTTTTTTCAGAAGATTTGCTTTGTAGGAATTTACACTGTTTTCCTTAAACTCTATTTCCTACAAGAGTTTAAGCAGTCGCCTGTTGGAGACAATTTGAATGTCTATCTCCATCGAAATCTGCGTTATAAGGATCGCAGTCAGTAATATTTAATCTAAATGTATTTCCTGGAAGCACCTTAATTTTATGCCCCATCATACTCATTCTGTGAAGTGTAGGTTGACGATTGAATAAACAAATATCTCCATCAATAAGATGGCGATTTACAATATCACCATATTCCAATTCATTAGCAACTTTTTGAACATCAACGTGTTTTAAGTTAAAGGTAATACCTGAAGATTGCTTAATAACTGATTTGGCACCAGGATATGTTTTGGTACCATTTTTTACAGCTTTGCGCAATTGTGTGATGTTATACGGAGTTACTATATCTGGAAATGTTAATACCATTGCAATCTTTTCTGCCATACCAAACTCATCAATATTAATATTTGGGTCTACCGAAATAACTGCAC
>JACCDZ011143238.1_pt1 | contig 17179 bp, 13 predicted proteins | sample 7449551 | NCBI WGS metagenome assembly JACCDZ01 (sample SAMN15323452, study PRJNA562643) | freshwater metagenome | isolation source: river surface water | place: USA:Blue River Watershed | collected 2017-08-18 | reverse complement strand
TGCGTCTGGTGCGTGAGGGCGCGCGGCGTCTGGAAGAAAGACACAAAAACCCGCTGCAGGAAAATCATGATAGTGCGGGGGTGTTGCTGGCGCTGGCTTATCCCGATCATGTCGGCCAACGCCGCAGCGGCAGCGATGCCCGTTTCCTGCTCGCCAATGGCAGCGGGGCTTTCTTGCCGGCAGAAGATCGTCTGGCGCGCGAAAGCTGGATAGTCGCGGCTGATATGGATGGCAAGGCGCGAGAGGCGCGTATTTTTCTGGCCGCGCCGGTATCACTGGCGGCGCTGGAAGAAATGGCAGCCGATGTGATTCAGGAGACGGAGTTCGTCAGTTGGGATGCCGCTACACAAGCCGTTCTGGCAAGGCGTCAGCGCCGTTTGGGTGCTCTCGTGCTGGAAGATAAAGCACTGAGCACGGCGTCACCGGAAAAGCTGAAGGCGGTTTTTTGTGAGGCGCTGGCTAATGCGGGTCTTGCCGTATTGCCATGGACAGAGGAATTACGGCAGTGGCAGGCGCGTGTGCAGATCATGCAGGGTCTGGCGCCAGAAGACTGGCCGGATGTGAGCGATGAGGGTTTGAAGAAAACCTTGCCGGCATGGGCCGGGCCATTTCTGGATGGCGTCACCCGCTTTTCCCATCTGCAAAAATTCCCGCTCGCCGATGCCCTGCATGCCCTGTTGGACTGGAACAAGCAGCAGGCACTGGAAAAGGAATTACCCACCAGACTGGCTGTGCCCACCGGTTCGGAAATCCGTATCGATTACAGCAGCGAGCATCATCCCGTGCTCGCCGTGAAACTGCAGGAAATGTTCGGCCTGCTGGAAACGCCGCGTCTGGCCGGTGGCCGTGTGCCGCTCACCATTCATTTGCTTTCACCTGCACAGCGCCCGGTAGCGGTGACGCAGGATCTGGCCAGCTTCTGGAAAAATGCCTATGCGGATGTGCGTCGGGATTTGCGCGGCCGCTATCCCAGACATCCCTGGCCGGAAGATCCGTTTACGGCGGTGGCGCAGCGTGGTGTAAAGCATCCCAAGCCGCGTTGAGATTTTCTGCAGACAATAAAAAGGGAATTACATACTTAACTCCCTAATGCCTATTTGTGGCCCGTCATTCCCGCGAAAGCGGGAATCTCATGAATCTTACAGCGCTTTAAACACTAAGATTATTCGCGGAGCTCACCCTTCGGGCCGGCTTGCAGCCGTTCAACACCCTGCGGGCTTTTGTCTCGCTTTGACCAGAGGAAATCCCGTGGGACGCGGGAATGACGAAGTGTTTAGGGAGTCAAGTATGTAACTCGCAATAAAAAGCCCGCAGCAAGCGGGCTTTTTATTGCGTGGTGCGTGGCGCAATTACAGACGTTCAATCACCGTGGCGGTGGCCATGCCTTGCGCGATGCACATGGTCTGCAGACCGTAGCGGGCGCCGCGACGTTCCAGTTCATTGACCATCTTGGTCATGAGGATGGAGCCGGTAGCACCCAGCGGGTGGCCGTGGGCGATGGCGCCGCCATTCACGTTCAGGCGATCAAGGCCGATGCCCAGTGTTTTGGCCCAGATCAGGGGCACCGGTGCAAAGGCTTCGTTCACTTCGAAAATATCGATGTCATCCAGCGTGAGGCCGGCGCGGGCTACCGCCTGCTGCGTGGCGGGAATCACTTCCATCAGCGCGAGTGTCGGATCGCCAGCCACACAAACACGCGAAACAATGCGCGCGCGCGGACGGAAGCCATCACGTTCGGCGGTGGCGCGGTCGGCAATCAGCAGCACGCCGGCACCGTCCGCAATTGTTGAGGCATTGCCGGCGGAAATCTTGCCGGTTTCCGGGCGGAAGGGTTTGGGCAGGGTGGCCATTTTCGCGAGGTCGAGTTTTTCGCGAATGGTTTCGTCGTAATCAATGCGCACGCTGTTGCCGCTGGCATCGAGACCATCAACTGCCGCGATCTGGCCCTTGAACCAGCCTTCGGCTTGCGCAGCCCAGCCACGACGATGTGATTCGATGGAGAACTCGTCCAGCTGCGTTTGTGTGAGGCCGTGCATATCGGCCAGACGTTCAGCGGATTCGCCCTGATGGATGATTTCGTATTTCTCTTTCAAGCGGGCATTCACATTGGAGAAGTGACCGATGTCGGAAAACATGGGTACGCGGCCCATGGATTCGATGCCGCCGGCAAGGGCGTAGTCAGCATCGCCGGCCAGCACTTTCAGCGCGGCCAGATGCACGGCTTCCTGCGAGGAGCCGCAGGCGCGCTGTACGGTGAAGGCATTGGTGGTGATGGGCAGGCCGGAGAGCAGGCCGGCGAGACGGGAAACATTATTGCCCTGCTCGCCGCGCACGGTGACGCAGCCGGTGATGAGCTCGCTGATTTTTTCCGGCGCAATTTTGCTGCGGCTCAGCAGGGTGTTGATGACATGGGCATAGAGCTCGCTGGGCTCCCAGGCACGCAGGGCGCCTTTTTCCGCATGGCCGCGGCCGATAGGGGAACGAACTGCATCGATGATGACGGCTTCACGCACAGACACGATAAGACTCCATAGTCACAAGAGCGCGGATTATGTCAGTCTGTCCCCGGCCTGTCAGCGTCGTAAAAGTGGCCAGCGCGTGGCCGATTGCGCCGTATCCGGCCTGCAAAAGCGTCAGTTGCGACCATTGCCCGGCGCTTCCCGGCCACGTTAAAAAGCCGCCTCGCCCCTCATTACGGCGAAGCCTGCTGCGCCGTACGGAAAAGCATCAAGAATAATGTCAGCTCAAGGGAGAGCCCCATGACCACACGCAGCCCTGTCAGAACGACGGCCGACCGCCCCTGGCTCAAGACCTATGCCGAACTCGGCCTGTCCTGGGACCACACGCCGGCCCTGCCGAAAAAGAGCCTGGCCGATTACATCGAAGCGCATGTGGCGGCGTTCCCCGAGCACACGGCGCTGGTGTATCTCGGTCAGACCATCAGCTATCGCAGGCTGGACGAGCTGGCCAACCGACTGGCCCATGTGCTGAAGGCACAGGGCTGTGGCAAGGGCGATGTGCTGGCCATCCATCTGCCCAATACCCCGCAATACATTCTCGGCTTTGTGGCCGCCGCCAAGCTGGGCATGGTGGTCACCAGCATTTCCGCCCTGCTGACAGCGCCGGAAATTGCCTATCAGGCCAATGACGCAAAAATCAAAGTGCTGCTCTCGCTGGATGCGCTGTTCAATGCGGCCGTGAAGCCGGTGCTGGGCCAGATTCCTTCGCTGAAAAGTGTGCTGGTTTCCAGTGCTACTGAACTGCTGCCGGATATGCCGGTGGCAGAGATTGCCCATGCTGAAGAAGGCGGTGTGAAAGTGCTCGGCTTGGCGGCCGCGCTCGCCGGCGCTTCTGCCGAGCGCCTGCATACGCCGGCAGAACCGGATGATGTGATTTTCCTGCAATACACCGGCGGCACCACCGGCAAGCCCAAGGGCGCCCAGCTCACCCTGCGCAATATCATCGGCAATAATTTGCAGGCGGACATTTTCAACCGCTATGAAATCGGCAAGGAAGTGTTTGCTTCCGCCTTCCCCATGTTCCATGTCGGTGGCACGGCCATCACCTTCAACGCCCTGCGTTGTGGCGCCACCTATATCGTGATTCCCGATCCGCGCAATGTGGATCACTTCGTGGCGGAAATGAAACGCTTCAATCCCACCGCGCTGATGGCGGTGCCGGCGCTTTACCAGATGATGCTGGCCAATCCGGATTTCCGTGCCCTGGATTTCTCGAAGCTGAAAATGGCCATCACCGCAGCGGCCCCCTTTGCCGTGGAAGAGTTGAAGAAAGTGGAAGCGGTGATTGGCGCGGGCAAGATGAGCGAAGTCTATGGCATGACCGAAACCGGCCCGGTGCAGACCTGCAATCCGCCGCAGCGCTATCGTCTGGGCTATGTCGGCCTTCCCATTCCCGGCACCGAGCTGCGCCTTGTGAATCCGGAAAATCCGCTGGAGCAGGTGCCGCTGGGCGAGCCCGGTGAAATCATGGTGGCCGGCCCGCAGGTGATGAAGGGTTATTTCGGCGATGTGGGGGCCGGTGCTCTGCGCGACATCGACGGCCTGCGCTGGATGCTGACGGGCGATATCGGCGTCATGGATGAAGACGGTTATCTGCGCATCTGTGATCGCAGCAAGGACATGATCATCGTCGGCGGCTACAAGGTGTTTTCGGTGGAAGTGGAGGGCAAGCTGGCGGCGCTGCCTTGCATTGCCATGAGCGCCATGGTCGGCCGCCCGGACACCGACAGGCCAGGCAATGAAGTGGCCCAGCTTTATGTGCAGTTGAAAGCCGGCGTGTCGGAAAGCGAAGATGCGTTGCGTGAACAGATCATCAGCTTCTGCCGTGCCAATATGGCGCCGTACAAAGTGCCCAAGGAAATCTTTTTCATTCCCGCCATTCCGCTGACCTCGGTGGGCAAGATAGACAAGAAGGCCTTGCGCCAGAAGTAAGCGGCAGCAATGAAAAAGCCGGCACAAGCCGGCTTTTTCATGCCTGCGCCTGTTACGGCTGCAGCCACTCCCGCAGCGTTGAATAAACACGCGCATCCTTCAGCAAGGCCATATGGCCCAGCGCCGGAAACTCGCGGCGGGTGATGTCTGTCCCTTGCAGGGCTTTTTCCGGCTCCAGATGCTGGCCCAGGGCGCTGCGTACCGGCACGAGGCCGTCGCCGATCAGGTCCATATTCCTTTCCTTGCCGAGGTGGCCGGCAATCAGCAGATGGCGGGCGCCTGCACTCAGCTGCACGGGCTTTCCCTGCGCGGCAATGCGGCCATGACGCAAATCCTGGATGCCGTTGCTGCGCGTGCCGCCAATCTGCATGAGCGGTTTGGTGTAGGGCGTGAGGGCGAGCAGGCGGTTGGCGCTTTCACCCAGACGCTCCAGCGGTGCGCCCTGATGCGGCGTGCCGAGGTAGGCCGCATGCCGCAGTTGCTGCTGCCACTGCATGTCGTAGTTTTCCGCATGATGGCAGGCCGCGCGTATCACGAGGCCGCCCATGCTGTGGCCGATCAGGGTGAGCGGCCGCTTTTCCGGATTCAGCGCTTCCAGCAAGAGGCTGAGGTCGGCACCGTTTTCATGGATGGCGCGACCCGTGTTGTAGCGCAGCCAGGCCACGCCATGTCCGGATTCGCGCAGGGCGTCCACGAAGCGCGCGTGTTCCGGGTTCTGCCAGGCGTTTTCGGACAGGCAAAGACCGTGCACGAAAATCACCAGGCTGCGCGCCTCTTGCGACCATGCGTTGTCGGCAAGAGTTTGGCCGGACGCATCATGCAAGCTCATGCCCTGATGCAGGGGATTGCCGTGCGCGGCCAGGGTGTCGCCCAGCACGCCGTTGAGGATGCTGCGGAACAGTCCGTTTTGCGGGTCGGCAGGGAGTGGCGCATGCAGGCGGGTGGACAGCGCGGCCAGCCAGAGCAGGCCGCTGGTGATGAGCTGATAGGCGCGCGGCGCGTGCTCGGCCTGAGCGCTGTCGCCTTGCAGGACATGGGGCCGCTTGGCGATGGTGGCGTGAGTGCTGGCGGCGAGGCGGGTGATGCCGCTGGCGCCGAGCAGGGCCAGATGTGCCATGGCGCTGCCGTAGCGGCCGGTGGTGACAAGGGCGCTGCGGTTGTCCAGGCGAAGTTTGGAGGCGGGCTGTGTCATGGCAAGTCATCTGTGAACAAGTGTTCACATGCTGGCGATGCCTGGCGGCGGCGTCAATGCCGCTGGTCGATGCGATTGTCGGACACAGGCGGTCTCAGTCCCCGGTCTTTTCCACCAGGCGGTCGCGCTTGGCCAGCTGCGGAAACCACCACATCCACAGGCCCACCACGGCCAGTGTGCCGACGCCGCCGAGGATGATGGAGGGCACGAGCCCCATGAGGGCGGCACTGGCGCCGGAGCGGAATTCGCCCAGTTGGTTGGAGGCGCCGATGAAGACGAAGTTCACGGCATTCACGCGGCCACGCATGGCATCCGGTGTTTCCAGCTGGATGAGCGAGGAGCGTATGACCACGGACAGCATGTCGGCGCCGCCGAGGATGGCCAGACTGGCCAGGGACAGCCAGAAAGACGTGGACAAGCCGAGCACGATGGTGGCGAGGCCGAACACTGCCACGCCGGCAAACATGACATGGCCGGCGCGGCGCTCGATGGGATGGCGCGCCAGCCAGAACGACACCAGCAATGCACCCGCCGCCGGCGCCGAGCGCAACAAGCCCAGCGCCGTGGGGCCGGCCTGCAGCAGGTCCTTGGCGATGATGGGCAGCATGGCCGTGGCGCCACCGAGCAGCACGGCAAACAGGTCCAGCGAAATGGCGCCCAATACCACGGGCTGGCTGCGGATATAGCGGAAACCTGCAAACACGGATTTGTCGTCCGGATTGCTGGTGGCTGGCTTTTCCGGCATGGCCGGCTTGCGGATCAGGCCGAGCAGGATGACGCAGAGCAGGAAGAGCGCCGTGCCCGTGCCGTAAAGCACGGCCGGCCCGGCCAGATAGATGAAGCCGCCCAGTGCCGGGCCGACGATGATGGCGGTCTGCATGGCGGCACTGGAGGCGCTGACGGCGCGCGGCAATTCATGCGTGCGCACCAGCGAGGGCAGCAGGGCTGAAAGCGAGGGCGAGGAAAAGGATTTGCCCACGCCGAGCAGGAAGACGGCCATGAAAATGCCTTGCACGGACAGCCAGCCCTGCCAGCTGCCCAGGGCCAGCACGGCCGCCACGCTGCCTTCGAGAATATGCCCGGCCTGCACCACGCGACGGCGGTCGAAGCGGTCCGCCACCTGTCCGGTCACCAGCACCAGCAGCACCGCCGGAATGAAACCGGCGAGGCCGACATAGCCCAGCGCCAGCGCACTGCCGGTCATGTCGTAAACCTGCCAGCCCACGGCCACGGCGAGCATCTGGAAGGCCATCATGGCGGCAACGCGTATGCACCAGTAGAAGGAAAAATCGCGGTTGATGAAAAAGCCGCCGTCAGAAGTGCTGTGGGTGTCGGACATGTCGGTATGGCGCGGCAGAGGCAGAAAACGGGCGCGCAGCATACGCCGCGCCCTGTTTGAGGAAAACCGGAGAGGGAGTGAGGGGGGCAGGGATTTCCCGAGGCCTTCAGTCCGAGCGTTCAGCCAGCCAGTCGGCGGTTTGCTTCCATACGGTGGCGGCGGCTTTGCTGCCGGAAAGAATGCCCATATGCCCGCCCGGCACCACATTGAATGTGCGGTCGGCCGAGCTCACCAGATCCATGAGCGTGACCACGGCATCGGCGGTGACCATGGTGTCGCCCTTGCCGGCGAAAGCCAGCAGATTGGACGTGATGCGGGACAGACGCGCTTCCTCATCGCCGATGGGCATGCGGCCATCGGCCATTTCATTGTCTATCCAGATGCGCACCATCATGTCCTGCACGATGCCGCCGGTGTAAGCCACCATGTGGTCGAGAAACGACGCATTGGTGGCGTGGTCCACCACGAAGTCGCGGTCGCCCAGATGCTTCAGCAAATCCCAGTAGCCCATCACACTGCCCACCGGATTGGTGAGCTTGAAGCCGACGGTATTGATCCAGCCGGGCGTGTGCAAAAGCCGCGGACTGACATTGTGGATGCGGAAGCCGGTGTGCTCGCGCACCCATTCTGCGCGCGCGCTGAGGAACTGGTAGACCTTGCCGAGTTGGCCGGAGGCGTGGGAATTGATGGGCGAGCCCAGCACGATCTGGTTGCGGATATGCGGGTCATGGCCGAGGCCGCCGTAGCAGAGGGTGATGATGCCGCCCATGCTCCAGCCATGCAGCGACAATTCTTTTTCGCCGGAGTGCGCGCGCACTTGCGCCAGATATTCCGGTAGCAATTCCGCTGCATAGGTGTGCAGGTTGTAATGCGTTTGCCGGAAGCCGGGCACGCCCCAGTCGATCAGATACACCTCGAAGCCGCGTGCCAGAAAATATTTCACCAGGCTGCGTTCGGGGAAAAGATCGTAGATGAGCATGTTCACGGCCAGCGGCGGCACGATCACCAGCGGCACGCGATGCCGTTTGCGATTCACGCGCAGGGTTTCGCCGTCCACGATGATCACGTCTTCATGCAGCGGCCGGTAATGGCGCAACGTGACCAGACCGTTGTCGTGTATCACCTCATAAGGGGTGAGGCCGGCCTGGGAAATGTGTTGGGCATGCAAGAGGCGATCACGGGCATTGCCCAGCACGCGACTGGCGCGCTGGCGCAGGGTGGGGCGAAGGGCGCGGGAGTGTGCGGCTTTCTGGTAACTGCTCATGAAGGGAATCCGGCCGGCAGGATCAAGGGGGGTGCTCCGGTCGCGGAATCTACGCGGGGCGCGTCGGGTCGTCCTTGACCGCAACGCCCTGTTTCCTGTCTTGGCGGGCCAAGATGGCGGTGCAGGGCTACGGCTCGTGCTGTTCAGCGCCGATCGCGCGGGGCGCCTTCAGCGCATTTGCGGCAGGGCAGCAGCGCGCCCAGCCGGGAGCGCCGGCCGGCTTCGGTGAGCACCCAGGGGCGGCTGGTCCAGGGCGGATTGTGGCGCACATGCTGCTTGTGGCCGCAGGCCAGCTCCGCAACCCAGTGCGCTTCTTCATCCTGATGAAAACCGGTGATGGCTTGTTGCATGGGGGCTCCGGCCTGTACCGGCCGAGAGTTTTCGGCCGCGTCAGTCAGTGCCGATGATAGGGGCAGGCGGCACCTGATGAAAAACTTGGTGCGGCTTTGCGCGCCGCTCCGTAGGGGCGGCAGCAGAAAACGCCTGAGGCCTGGCTGCCGGCTCGTCAGGACAAGCAGTTTTGCGCGCTTTTGCGATGGCCTGCCGGTTCCGGGCGTTGGTGGCCATGCCGGCTGCCCCTAAGCTGCTGACATTGCCTGACCGGTAAACGACATGTCTGACGCGGCTCCGTTTTTTCCACCGGACTTGATCCGGTTACGCCAGCGCCTGGCCGACAAGCTCTGGCATACGCTGTTCGGCTCGGGTGAAGACCTGCCGCTGCTGGCGCCCTGGCAGCTGCGTGATCGCAACCACAATCCGGCCGCTGTGCGTGAGGCTGAAATGGCAGCCATACAGACCATGCTGCAAGATCTGGATGACTTGCATCGCGGTCGCAAGGTCTTCAATCAGCATGGCGAGATTGTCGCGGCGCCCGAGGATGATTCCACTGTCCGTCTCAATCCCTTGATAGAGCAGGTGGGCGAAGACCCGCTCGCCGCGCTCTGCGTGCCGGGGACGGCCGAGGCCCTGCGTGCCGTGCGTCTGGAGGCGGATATCCGGGCCCTGCGGCACTCGCTCAATGTGCGTCGCACGGCCTTGCGTGCCGATCTGCTGATAGAGGCAAGTGCACCGGAGCTGGTCTCCGAGCGTGCCGTCGACGCGGACTGGCTGCTGCGCTGGCAGGCCGCCGCTGCACAGGCCGTCGGCCCGGATTTTCAGGACATGTGGGCGCGCGTGCTTGTCGACGAAGTGCGTCAGCCGGGCTCGCACAGTCTGCGCACCCTGGCTTTTCTCGGCACGGTGTCGCGCAACGACATGAACATCATCCGCTTCATGACGCGCCTTGATCTGGGCGGTTTCATCTGTCGCGATGTGGCGGGTTATTTCCAGGCGGAAATCCATGCGCCCATGTTTGCGGCCATGGAGTCCATGGGACTCTTGCAGACCGAAGTGCCGCCCGTGGTGCTGAAGTCGGCGGTGCAGCGCGGATTCCGTGCCGTGCTGCGTTGCCAGGACAAGGCCCTGTATATCGAAGGCGAGGGGGGCGAGCTCAAGCTGGGCGCCAGCCTGTTTACCGCCTTGGGGCGCGAGGTGAATGCCCTGTTCGTGAACATGCCGGACACGGCCTATCTGTTTGCCCTGGGCAATGAGCTCAAGCGCCGTGGCTACCGTATCGACATCGGCGATTGGGCCCGCTCCGGCGGCAGCGGGCTGTTCAGCGAGAAGCTCAGCCTGTAGCGGTGAATCGGCGGTGGACAGTGAAAGGAGTCGGATGTGAGTACAGTGCTGTGGGCCAATCGTTTGCGCGATGGTGTGGTGCAGTCGGATACCAGTGACAAATACGCGCTCTACCGGCACAGCCGCAAACTGGATGCCGTCTGCCAGCGCAGCAGCGGTCTTGCCTTCACCGCCCTCTGCGACACGACGGATCTGCGATGCAATATCGAGGCGCTTGAATTACCCGAGGGCATGGTCTCAAGCGACGAGCTCATGGCCCGCGCAGGGGTGTGGCAGCCGGCTGAAGTCGCCGTGCGCCTGCTGAGTGCGGCGCTGAAGGAAATCCGCGCCCGTAATATCCGTTTTGGTTTGCTCAGGAACGAGCATGAAGCGGTGGTGGCCGAGCTGGAAGAAAGCCTGCGCTATGCCGAAGCAGCCGCCGACGAGGGCGCGCAGTTCAACTTTTCTGTTGTGATGTAGCGTGCGCAAAGGCAAAGCCTTTGCGCACGCGCGCCGATGCTTTTCTTCCTCACGATTCACGATTATTCGCCCTGCGGGCTCACCCCTTCGGGGCCCGCCTTGCGGCGGTTCAAGTGCCTTCGGCACTTGTCACGATTCACGCCGTTATTCCCACCAGGGATAAAACCCGGGCATCGCACTGGCTCGGCCCTGGAATTCCGGGCTGCGCTTTTCCAGAAAGGATTTCACGCCCTCCTTGCCATCGCCGACGCTGGTGTAAAACATGGCCAGCGAATCGATGCGGTGCGCTTCCAGCGGATGCGGCTGCGCGGCATTGCGGTACAGCATCTGGCGTATGAGCGCGGTGGACACCGGGGACTTGTTGTCCACGAATTTGTGCGCAAGCTTGTAGGCTTCCTTGAGCAATTCTTCCGGCGCATACACGGCCTTCACCAGACCGCCGCGCACGGCTTCCTGTGCATCCATGATTTCCGCCGCATACACCCACTCCAGCGCCTGCGAAATGCCGACGATGCGCGGCAGGAACCAGCTGGAACAGGCTTCCGGCGCCACCCCTATCTTGCCGAAGACAAAACCGATGCGGGCTTTTTCAGAAGCGAGGCGTATGTCCATGGCCAGTGTCATGGTGGCGCCTATGCCGACCGCCGCGCCATTGATGGCGCCGATGACGGGCTTCTTGCATTCATAAATGGACAGCGTGACGCGGCCACCGGTGTCGCGCACGCCACGCTGGATGGCCGGGTCTTCCAGGCGCTGGTGCATGTCGTCCACGGTGGGCGTCTGTGTTTCATCCAGGCCGAAGACATTGCCGGGCACGGAGAGATCCATGCCGGCACAGAAAGCGCGGCCGGCGCCGGTCACCACAATCGCCTTCACGGCATCGTCTTCGCTGGCGCGGCGGAAGGCGTGCTCCAGTTCGTCGGCCATGGTCACGGTGAAGGCATTGAGCTGGTCAGGACGGTTCAGGGTGAGCGTGAGGATGCTGTCGGCAACGCGATAGTCCAGCGTGGTGTAGCTCATTGCAGTGTCGCTCATGCCTGTCTCCGGATGCGGGTATTGCGGGGCTCTGTTTTTAACAGCAAAGGCCGCCGGTATGAATGGGGCACAGGGCCGGCCAGCCGGCATTTCGGGCCTTTTGTGGCGGTGACCAGTCAAGTCGTGCAATCACCCTGGCTGCTTGCTAGATTCCGCCCAGTCTTTTTCTGTCGGTAGTCTGCAATGAATGTGCTTATTGTCCATGCCCATCCCGAACCCCAGTCCTTCACCACGTCCATGATGAAAGCCGCCGTGGCGGATTTCACGGCGGCCGGCCACCGCGTCGAGGTCTCCGACCTTTATGCCATGAACTGGAATCCGGTGGCCTCGGCAGCGGATTTTGGCAGTCGCAAGAAAGACGATTATCTCGTCTATGCGCTGGAGCAGCGCCACGGTTATGAGGGCGGCACGATTGCCGCAGATATTGCCGCTGAAATCGAAAAAGTGAAAAAAGCCGATCTCATCATTTTCAGCTTTCCGCTTTACTGGTTTTCCGTGCCCGCCATCCTGAAAGGCTGGATAGACCGCGTACTCGTTTCCGGCTTCTGCTACGGCGGTCTGCGCTTCTATGACAATGGCGGCCTCAAGGGCAAAAAAGCCACGCTGAATTTCACCCTGGGCGGTCGTGAGCATATGTTCGGCCCCGGCGCCATTCATGGCGAGCTGGACATCATGCTGCGGCCTCTGCTGCGTGGCACGTTTGCCTATGTCGGCCTGCAGGTCCTGCCATTCTTCGCGGCCTATCACATTCCCTATCTCAAGCCGGAAGCGCGTGAGCAGATCATGCAGGATTACCGCCACTATCTGGTTGGCCTGGAAAATCGTGAGCCCCTGGTTTTCCCGAAAATGGACGAGTTCGACGAAAAGCTGTACCCGAAAAAGGCCTGAGCCTTTGCGTGCAATAAAAAACCCGGCAGCTGCCGGGTTTTTTTTAGGGAATTACATGGCTAACTCCCATTGCTTAGGGAAAGGTCCGTTTTTTTTATTCGCCAAAATGCGGTGTTGTGGGGCGCTACTCTCCACGTGATGCGGCAGACCTTGCATAATTGCGGTCTTGGCGACGTTTGATTTTCGTTGCTGCTTTCAAGGGGGAAAACATGAGGGAAGTGCAGAGGTGTGTGCAGGGCGTGATGGCGGCGGCCCTGCTCTCCCTGTTGATGGCGCCGGCCGCCGCCGAAACCCGGTTGTACCAGTGGACCGATGCGCAGGGCCGCGTCCAGTATTCCGACCGCGCTCCTGAAAGTAATCCCGCGCTGACGGCCCGCAGCATCATCACGCAGCCGCAGTTGCCGCCCGCGCGCAGCTTCAAGCCCCTGCCTGCGCCCGCGGGCAAGCTGCTGCCAGTGGCCGTGGCCTTGCCGGATTATGCCGCGCTGCAAAATGCGAGGGATCTCGGGCGATTCTATGTGGCGGCCGACTGCATCAATCCTTCGGAAATCGGCTGGGCCGAGCTGACCGGGCCGGGCAGCATTTTCATGGAGGGCAACCGGAAATTCCTCGCCGAAAGCGCTGCCCGGACACTGCGCGAGCTGGGTTATGACGCGCAGGCTGTTGATGGCGACAGTGAATGGCAGTCCTTGGCCGCTGCGGGCGCCCTGCGTCTGGTGCCGGTGCTTCGTGCGCTTGATGCGCGCGTATGTGCGTCGAAAAGTACCGGCCTGCAGCTGCATCGTGATGAGGTTCCACGGGTGATCCAGGTGGCCGGGGATCGTGCCGGCCTGTGGATGCAGCTGCGCTGGGAGTTGTGGCGCAAGGGCGACCGTTTTCCGCTCAAGATTTTTGAAACGGAAGGCGCCAGTCTGCAGTGGCGGACTAATGGCAGCCTGTGGATGGTGACGCATGAAGCCATGCGTGCAGCGACACGCAATCTCGCCGGCTATCCCAGTCTGGGCGCCTCGCTGCGGCAGACCTCGGCCACGGGCTCCTCGGCTGCACTGGCCGCGGTCAATGACAGTGTCTCGGGTTGGCTCGACGGGATGTCGGCACGTTTCATCGTGCGCGCCAGAGTGGCGCAGTCGCTTGCCCTGGTGATACCGCTCAAGCCTGCCATTGTGAATTTTTATCAGGAGAATGGCCGTTGGCCGACCGATATTGCCGCCGTAGTGCCGCCGGGCGCGAAGCTGGAGCAAGAGGGGCTCGTCGACAAGGTGACACTCACCCCGGAAGGCGCGATACGCATTGCTTTTGCCAAAGAAGTGGCACCGCGTGGCTGGCTGCGCCTGACGCCGCAGGACAACAACAATATGCGCATAGACTGGGTTTGCAGCAGTAATCTGCCTGCCGCCGCGCTGGATCTGGGCGGCAATCTCAAATGCCAGAGCCAGCCGGGACAGTATTACTGACCGTGCGCTTGCCGGGCTGTGGCATCATGCCGCCACCGCCCGGTATGCCGGGAACAAGCGGCCCTGCCCATGAGCACTGCTGAATCCGAACTGTCCATCGAAGACTATTCCCGGCTCTCGCCGGATCTGGTGATCAACGCCGTGGAAAGCACCGGCCGTTTTTCCGATGCCCGCGTGCTTGCCCTCAACAGCTATGAAAATCGCGTCTATCAGGTCGGCATGGATGAGGGCGCGCCGCTGATTGCCAAGTTCTACCGGCCGCAGCGCTGGAGTCATGCGCAGCTACGTGAAGAGCATGCGTTTTCCCGCGAGCTGGCGGCTGCCGAATTGCCCATCGTGGCGCCGCTGGCCGATGCCACAGGCGAAACGCTCTTCGAATATCAGGGCTACCGTTTTGCACTGTTCGAGCGCAAGGGCGGGCAGGCGCCGGAGCCCGGTGATTTCGAACAGTTGCATCGTATCGGCATGCTGCTGGGGCGTTTGCATGCACTGGCGCGGCAACAGCCTTTCCTGCAGCGCCCGGCGCTGGATATCGAGCGCTTCCTGAATGTGCCCTCGCGTGCTGTGCTGGCACCGGGCTTCATCCCGGAAACCCTGCGCGAGCGCTATCAGGGTGTCATCCATCGTCTGCGTGAAATGATCACGGCGCTCGGCTTCGAGAACTTCCCCCGCATCCGCACCCAGGGCGATTGTCATCCCGGCAATATCATCTGGACGCGTGACGACGGCCCCTGGCTGGTTGACTTTGACGACTGCCAGTCCGCGCCGGCCGTGCAGGATTTATGGATGCTGCTTTGTGGCACGCGCCACGAGCAGGAGCTGCAGCTTTCCGAATTGCTGGATGGTTACACCACCTTCTGCGAATTCGACCGGCGTGAGCTGGTGCTGGTCGAGGCCCTGCGCAGTCTGCGCATGATCCATTACGCCGGCTGGCTGGCCACGCGCTGGAGTGACCCGGCCTTTCCCCGCTACTTCCCCTGGTTCAATACCGAAAGCAGCTGGCAGCAGCATGTGGCCGAGCTCGAAGAACAGCTGCGCATGATGCAGGAGCCGCCGCTGCGCGTGCTTTGAACCCTGGCCGCCGAGGCGTGTCGGGCTCTGCGCGAGCGGCTTTAGCCGCGATGTTTTTGCGGGCAAAAAGTGAGCAGGCAAGAAAGGGAAAAGTGCGCTCTCTTCCTTCCTTGGCTGTTCATTGGCGCAGCTTTTGACCTTTAAACGTCATCGCGACTGCGCTAAAGCATTACCTTCGGTAAAGCCGCACCCGCAAAAGCAGGCCTTGGATTCTTGCTGTGCTGCCCTGATATACACGGGTGGCCGCCGCCCCTGAGTGGCGGCTATTTATTAGTCGTTTTAATAGGATTTGGCTATTCAGATGCGGAAGATAATTTATTTCAGCCTGACTCTGCTCTTGGGTAGTCTAGCCGCACTGTTTGGAGTGGCTGGTAGAGCGCTCCTGTTTGGGCGGCCTTCCGGCAATCCCTGACAAGCCCGCTTTTTGAATACTTGCAGCAAACCCCTGGCACTTTTTTGCCACAACCAACGGAAAGGAGATGTTCCATGTCCCTGATCAACACCCAGGTCCAGCCCTTCAAGGCGCAAGCCTTCCACAACGGCAAGTTCATTGAAGTCACCGAAGAAAGCCTGAAGGGCAAGTGGTCGGTCCTGATCTTCATGCCCGCTGCCTTCACCTTCAACTGCCCCACCGAAGTGGAAGATGCGGCCGCCAACTACGCCGAATTCCAGAAGGCCAATACCGAGGTCTACATCGTCACGACCGACACACATTTCTCGCACAAGGTCTGGCATGAAACCTCGCCGGCCGTGGGCAAGGCCAAGTTCCCGCTGGTGGGCGATCCCACGCACCAGCTGACCAATGCTTTCGGCGTGCACATTCCGGAAGAAGGTCTGGCCCTGCGCGGCACTTTCGTGATCAACCCGGATGGCATCATCAAGACCGCCGAAATCCACTCCAACGAAATCGCCCGCGATGTGTCGGAAACCCTGCGCAAGCTGAAGGCCGCGCAGTACACCGCCGCCCACCCCGGCCAGGTTTGCCCGGCCAAGTGGAAAGAAGGCGCCGAGACCATCGCTCCTTCGCTGGACCTGGTTGGCAAGATCTAATTTTTTAAAACATCGTCATTCCCGCGAAAGCGGGAGTGACGAAAGGTGCTGTAGGTGCGAATGAATTCGCACCTACACACATAAGCAAGTGTCTATCCGGCACGAGCCGCATCGGGGCCACAAGCCCCGGTGCATTTCCCAAGAATTCCGATTTGAACGCGCAAGGAGAACACCATGCTCGACAGCACTCTCAAGACCCAGCTCAAGACCTATCTCGAACGTCTCGTGAATCCGATTGAGCTCGTCACCTATACCAACGACAGCACTGCCTCTGCGCAGCTGCATGAATTGGTGGGCGAGATTGCCGAGCTCTCCGATCGCATCACGGTGCGCGAAGGCGACAATCCGGCGGCGCGCCGTCCTTCTTTTGCCGTCACTCGCGCAGGCGATGACGCTGAGCGCGTGGTCTTTGCCGGTATTCCGCTGGGCCACGAATTCACCTCGCTGGTGCTCGCCCTGCTGCAAGTCAGTGGCTATGCGCCCAAGGTGGAGCCGGACATCATCGAGCAGATAAAAAGTCTGCCGGCCGGTCTCAAGTTTGAAACCTATATCTCCCTGTCCTGCCACAACTGCCCGGACGTGGTGCAGGCACTCAATGTGATGTCTGTGGTCAATCCCGGCATCAGCCACACCATGATCGACGGCGCCCTGTTCCAGGACGAAGTGAATGAGAAGCAGATCATGGCCGTGCCTAGTGTGCGTCTTAATGGCGAACATTTCGGCGATGGCCGCATGCTGCTGGAAGAAATTCTCGCCAAGGTCGATACCGGCTCTGCGGCACGCGACGCCGAAAAGCTGATGGCCAAGGAAGCCTTTGAAGTGCTCATTGTCGGCGGAGGTCCGGCGGGTGCAGCAGCCGCCATTTATGCAGCACGCAAAGGCATACGCACCGGGGTGGCGGCGGAGCGCTTCGGTGGTCAGGTACTGGACACCATGGCGATTGAAAACTTCATTTCCGTGCAGGAAACCGACGGGCCGAAAATGGCCGCGGCGCTGGAGGCCCATGTGAAGCAGTACAACGTGGACATCATGAACGGCCAGCGCGCCACCGGTCTTGTGCCGGCGGATCAGACCGAAGATGGTCTCGTGCATGTGCAACTCGAAAACGGTGCCACGCTGAAAAGCCGCAGTGTCGTGCTCTCCACCGGCGCGCGCTGGAGAAATATGGGTGTGCCTGGCGAGGCCGAATACCGCTCGCGCGGCGTGGCCTATTGCCCGCACTGTGACGGTCCGCTCTTCAAGGGCAAGAAAGTGGCTGTGATAGGCGGTGGCAATTCGGGTGTCGAGGCCGCGATTGAT
>JACCDZ010290372.1_pt1 | contig 17184 bp, 13 predicted proteins | sample 7449551 | NCBI WGS metagenome assembly JACCDZ01 (sample SAMN15323452, study PRJNA562643) | freshwater metagenome | isolation source: river surface water | place: USA:Blue River Watershed | collected 2017-08-18 | reverse complement strand
TAGTAACTAAATACATACGGTTAACACGTCAAGTGTTTAACAAGCCTTTTTGATTTTATTTATTAATGCTGAAAGACGCACCTGGCGAATCCAACATATAATTATATCATAGTTGGAAGAAATTTTTATTATCTAGATAAAAAAGCTTCCAATAATGTTTTCTTATTAGGTACTTTAAATGCTGTCTGACTAATAGAACAACTGTTCACAATCCCTGCAGATAGATTAACACCTATCGTACGTTTTTCAAGTTCATCTAATCCTTCAATAGCAACTATCTCTCGAATCGTGGTTTGCTTACAGGCATTCATTTCCGCTTGCACTGATGGATAAGTTCCCTCAATATCTAAGTCGGCATTATGAATAGTTGCCATGGTTTGCTTATTAGGTAACTCTTTAATAATCGGTAAACCGATGTCTTGGGCTAAGAATGCATCGAGGGTTACAATCCAACCTTTAGGTTTCACAACCAATTCATCAAGTTCATCGCGCAAGTCACCTGCAGCACTACCAACCACGTAGCCTGAATTTAAACAGTGAAAATGCATACCATCTGCAATTTGTCGTGGATTACTATTAAAGTCAACCCAGTCACTATCTTCAGATTGCGGTATAAACGCACTACTAATATCACCGGTCTTTTCATCAAGTAGTTCAACGCCGATACAGTCAAAGATGTTATATGCGATATATAACAATTTATGATTTCTTTGCATGTCGATGTGCCATTCAAGTCCTTCTAAGAAGTCACCTGTTTCACCTTTTAGTTTACCCATTTTAATGATGCGTTTTAATACTGCATCTAAGGCATAACTTTCTTCCTTACCACCAGCAGCACGTAGTTTAGCATACAAGCACATTGCGTCGATAATAAAGAAACAAGAGGTCGAGTCAACGGTAGGCCATTTATTCTCAGTGGCAACAGGAGTTTGTTTACCTGTATGGGTAGTCTTAACCTGTGGACCTGGATTGTATTTAAACTTACGATACTCAGAAGGAACGGCAGGGTCACTAAAAGAAATAGCAGGGATATAACCATCCCTAATTAAGTCAACTTCCATTCTTGGAATATCAAAGTCCATATTCCAAATGGCTACAAAGTCAGGACTCCACTTATGCGCTTGTTGTAAACACGCGTCAATAATCTCACCTGAAGTATCGCCAAAGTATAAGGTAACATTAACATTACGTTTAACGAAATGCTCTTCTAGATAATAGTTTAGCTTTTCACGAATCCGCTTCTCTTCAATATCATCAGAAATAGAGGTTGTATTTAAAAAGCTTCGTTTAATACCGCAAAACACTTTATCTTTAAAGGTTAGTGCAATGAGGATAGTTTTATTAGTACCGTGTAGAACATCGGTTTCAATATCGAGTACCGCAACGTCTGCCTTAGGCGATACTGCTTCAGGGAATTTAGTACGGTATTCTTTTCTAAGTAAGCAGGTTGAACTAATGGTAGCACCGTAGACGTATGGTGACGCTAGCGTATCACGTAGACCCCCTGTAAACCATGAACGTCCCAGCGCTTGGTTAATTCTACGAGATAGCTCATGCTGCGCGCAGCTAAACTCCATTAAGTTTTCAATAGACTCCCACTGCTGTTTATCTTTGTAGGTACGCTGACCTTCTTTAGCTACCCAAAACTTACGTTTGTAATTTTTAACAATACGTTTATTGACGTGTTTAGTACCATCTTTTAAATGAACATTTTCTTTAACAAAAATGATATCGTTTTGTTTATCAGGTGATAGGGAGTAAACCATGTTCATTGGTTCAAAGCCTAAAATATCTTCTGGTTTATAATCAATACTCACACTACATCTCCTTAGGTTTAAGTATGTTAACATAAGGTAACCATAATCTGTTTTTTTAAATACCGACACCCTACATTTATCGGTATGTAATATCCTTTCTTATTCACCGCTATTTATTAGGAGCATATATGTCCAATGTTTTTAGTTTAAGGGATGACCTTAAACTCTCGCTTGAAAAAATACGCATGCAAGATGGTTCACTCTTTAAAGAATTAAGTGAGACTATTGAAGGTTTAATGCAAATATCCATTGTAGACCAAAATGACATTAACCAGTCGGCGTTAAGTCGCGTGGTTAAAAAGCATACGGGAATGGAAGTTACCTTTACGCTGGTACCTCAGACATTTGATGCGTATGCCCACTTAGTTGAAATCGATAAAAATCATCCGTTTTTTCATCAACGTGATGCCTTAATTCCTTATGTTACAAATAACTATAAAGCCACTAAGACCGAAGCCATTGGTTCAGTTAACCTTAAAAATGGTACGGTTGATGGTGTCTTTAGTAAGTACCCTGTTAAGATTGGGTTAGGTTCATTATTTATCACAGGGTATATGAATGACCCTAAATACGATTTTACAGCAGATGAAGTTGCTGCTATTTTAATCCATGAGATTGGACATTGCTTTACTACCTTTGAATACGTTGGTAAGACAGTTATGACTGGTCTTGTTATATCCAGTGCAGTTAAAGAAAGTGTTGGTATTAAAGAGCCTGCAGTTCGTACTAAAATTATTATGAAAGCATCTAACGATGTTAATCTGCAAATAAGTGAAACGGTGGCAGAAGAAACACTACGTAAGTATGGTGAAAACGCCGATGTCGTTTTACTGTCTATGTATGTTAAACAGCTTAACACACTGACCAAAACCAATTACTATGATGCCCGTAACTGTGAGCAAATCGCTGACCAATTTGCAGTACAACATGGTGCCGCTTCTTCACTTGGTCGGGCATTAGAAAAACTTTATAAACTAGGCTTCGATATTAACTACATGAAAACACCAACCTTTGTTACATTAGAAGTTATTAAGGTTGCATTCGTTATGTTTGCAGCATTGGCTTCAGTAACTGGTGGTGGTTTAGTGGGTGGTTTCTTATTTGCGGTAACCGTGTTAATGTTCTCACCAGGCGCTAAGATTTACGACGACCCTAAGGACAGACTTGAGTTTATGAAGCGTCAGTTAATTGATGATTTAAAACAGCTCAATCTCCAAGATAAAAAGAATACCGAACTGATTAAAACTATCACTGACCACATTGATGATTTAGATAAGCTCATCAGCGAAGTTAAAGATAGACGTACTTTCATGACGGCTATTTGGGACACGGTAACCCCATGGGGACGTAACCGTGAGCAACAAGAAGCTAAACAAAAACTTTTAGAGCAAGCTTTAAACAATGACCTATTTGCCAAAGCTGCTAAAATTTCACAACTGTAACCAACCTTAAAGGAGAGCATTATGGCTCAAATTGAAACCTCGTTAATTATCGGCAAACTTCGTAAGTTAAGCCAAGCAGCCCCAGTTGAAATCAACAAAGAGATCGATAAGAGTATTGATATTGGGTTTGCAGTAGCGACTGTACTAGGCACGGCACTGGGATTAAACTTACCACTACCAAGTACTAAACAGCCATTACCCGGTGCATATTTTGCCAATACTCACGGTGACTTAGTAAGAGATATATTATCTCAAATTAATGAATCGTTTTTAGTACGTACTCAAATTGCGTATGATGCTGCGGTAAAGTGCTATGTTGCCCGTCATAACCTTGTCTTTGTCCCGCCTAGTGACCTTAAGGCGTTAATGAATCGTTTAGATTACATATACAGCGATGAAAACGGTAGCGATGACGTCCACGCGCGCACGTTACTTTGGTCACGTACTGCTCAAAGTGATATTTTGGACGGGGTAATTAAAACAACCAATTTGGCATTTAGTCAGATGAAAGATAAGGAATAAGTCATGATAGATTCTAGCGTAACGCCGCTAGATGAAACTGGTAGCGAGATTCAAGACGAAGACGTTACCAGTTTTCAAAATGAAACAAAACAAGAAGCCCAAGACTATCTACAAGATTTAGAGCAAGACTCTGATGAAGTAGAAAATCTATCTGAAGCTTTAGAAATTGTTTCCGCGGCAGTTGAAAGCATGCGGTTATCAGGTCTTGTTACCTTAGAAGAAGTGGCAAGTTTTGAGAGTTTAAAAACGGGCGTTATGTTATCCGATTATGATATTGCTGAACACGGTGGTCCACTAAACCCAAACGCATATACCGTGACATTAGAACAAGGTATTAATACCGAGTTTGATTTAGCAATGGTCTTAATGGGTAAGTTCTTTAAACTCACCTTTAAAGCCACCGAGCGATTAACCGGAATTGTTTCAACCTTCTTAGCAAATAAATCCGTCAATTCAATGAAAGTAATTTTATCGCGGTCTATTTCAGATTCTAACAAATTACCTTCATTAAAATGGTCTAATCTCACGAGCGACCAGCAGCGTAAACTTATTGCATTAACCCAAAGCTACACTGGTATTAGCGGGGTTGGTGAAAAAGAAGTATTAAGTACTATTGCGGCTGTTAAAAATGCCAGTACAGGGTTAGAAGTCATGTGTAAGATTTATATGCCCAAGCATAGTAACATTATCTTACCGCTTTTTTATATACCCACTAGCGATTATCAGGGCGTTGTTAATTTCTTTCATAAACACGCCCAAACCATTGTTCCTAAAATCGAAACCCAGTTAAACGTAACTATTGCTGAAATTGGGCAGATTATGGATAAACGTGATTGGGTCGCCTTAAGTCGCTTTGATGTTTCAATGTACAATCAAAAAGACAAAGAGGAAATATACAAATTAGCCTCGCATGTTAAAGTGGACGTTGATAGAAATAAGAAATTCAAAAAGCAATTAGCACGGGTCTATGGCGGTACATCATTACTCTTTGAATTTGAGAAAAAGAAATTAGCCAATAGTCCTAAGTTTCATCAAAGTTTACCTGCATCCGTAGAAGCACTTGATAAAATCAAAGATGATGTCATCTCTATTAGCGATACACTTCATGAGATGTCTAAGAAGTCTGAAAGCAAGGCTCAAATGTTTGCTAAAGATTTTCGTAAGTTTCGTGCTTCTAAAACATTTAAAGAATCGCTTGGTCAAGGATACGGGGTTAATAAGTATTCAAATGCAGCATATGCGCGTATTATGAATGAAATACGCGACGTTGCATATTTAACTAGCTTTATGTCCTCGCTGGGTACTGATGTTTTAAAAGCATATACTGGTGTATATACTCGCGTTAATAAACTTAACGTCGAAACCACTAAGTATATCGAACAGGTTATTAAAATTACAGGAGCAAAATAATGCCATCTCAAGAAATATTAGAAAATGTCTACGGGGTTCAAGAAGATGACCAATTTCCTTCCGACAACGATGAAACCTATGTTAATCGCGATGAGAAGGGTAATCTCTTAGAGAATACCTTTGATGACGATGATTTAATTCCTGATATTAAGTTTGTTGATATAAACGAGTTAACCAACGCAACCCGTGATTATGAAACGAGTCAGTTAATTGGCGAAGAGCTTACCAGATTAAAAGACATTATTGAGTCGGATGAGGCAGTAAGTAAAACCACGCGTATGGGTTTAGAATCCTATAATGACGATGATAGTGACGTACTGCCCACTGTTAACTCATATACCTCAAGTCTATCAAAGATTAACTACGAGAAGACATTAACCTGGGTAGTAAATAAGATTAGCACTAAGCGCCATGAGCAGTTTAACCATGCTAAGAATTATAGCGTGCTGACATTAAACTGGTTAGCCCGTACCTTGATAGGTTTATCTAAAACGCCAGATACGATACGGGGATTACAAAGTGAGTTTGAATCTGCTGAAGATAAGATTTTAAACTTGCGTGTAAATGCTACCATGGGTGATAAACTATCTACCGCTATTCAAGAAATGTTACATGCATTGCAAATTGAAGAAGTGGCAGATAAGATTATCATTAATGAAGACATGACTAAGCTTGATATACTAAACACGATACTTCGACAAGTATCTGAAGTGTATCTGCATCCACGTGTTAGCGCAATCTTCATGAAAGCCTCCCAGCACAAGACATTAGGCGAGCAGTCAGATATGGATATCTTGTTAGACCCTGCAAGATATAAATCATCCGTGTTAGCGCCATTTAAAAACATTGTATTACTCTCTGATTCGTTTAGTCTATTTAGCGGTGATAATCCTAAATCGCTTGACTTATCAGAAAACGCCCAGGGTGAAAATATTAACCCTAAGGCAAACATCACAGTGTATACGTCTTATATTCAAAGCAAGCTTTACGAACACCCATCAAGCGCTACATTAACAATGTTTGATGCGTTCTTAAAATCCCTTGTTGGTGCAGACTTTAAAGCACGGGTATTTGCCATTGAAGGCAATGTTGTACCTGACATGGGATTAGAGGACTTAGCGAAGCTTTGTGTATCTGCCGCTTTAGCTGCCGAAAAGTTAGAATATGTCGATAGTCTTAAGTTTGTAGATGAGCTTGGCGTTAATTGTTTTTATTTATCGTTAATGGTTGAACACGTTAAAGCCATCTTTGATGTTCAGACTTCAGCAATCTCGCTTATGCAAGCACGGGTGAATATGGCTCAAAGTTATGTACACTTCTTAGAAAGCCTACAGCCTGAATAGACGCATATCCATTTTTACACCTTTTGGTTATCTAATGTAAGAGATATCCATTGCATTTAAACAAATCAGAAGGAGTAAAATAATGGAATTAAATTTCGATACAATATCACCAGAGCTAAAAGCCTTAATGGTTGAAGCATTAACCCATTTTTATAAAGGGATAAACGGTGTTGACCCAAAGCCTGAAGATGTCAGTCTTGTTCCTGAAGTACTATTGGTAAGGTTAACTGAAAGACCTACATGCTTGGACATTACGTTTGGCTGTAAGCACTATAGCGTTTTTACAGGACGCATCATATACACCAATTGGACTGTTACGGAAACACGCCATAGTACGCCGATTACTGTTGAGGAATTAACCATGCTACTAGATCAAGCCCGTCGACCGATTGAAGAAATTCATGCATTTCAAATGACGCTTGAAAAGATTGTTATGGAAGTTTATTCCATGAAGACAGATTTATTCTTAAATCAATTTAAAGTCGTTAATTAAACGTCATAGAGGCAGTAGCGAAATGCTACTGCCCTTATGCCCTTTAGTAAGGAGTGTGGATTAAGAAACGTACTGTTACATCATCTTCAACATCGTACTCGCCATTGCTTTTTAATGTAAGCAGTTTATTATAACTAAGCCGTTGTGCTGGGTCTAGTAATGTTGCCGTAGTCCAATTGTCGTGCAAGAACCCTTCAATGTCTACCGACACAATATCATTACCAATCGTTTCGCGCAGTAAGCTTAATAATAAATCCTTAGATACCGTTTGACGCTGTAAGCCATCATGCAATATTTTGATGCTAGACTGTTTGATAGAGTCACGCAGTACCGCATCATTATACTTCGTTTCAGACATGAAGAACGTAATACGGATAGATTGCTGACTGTTAACCGTAATAAGCTTATCATTGTCTGCTTTTATCTTAACTGTACCTTTGGTAATCGTTGGATAATAAAACATCTCGCTGCGTTCTAATAGCTGACCATTTAACATCCGCATCTCAGTGTTAACCCATCCATTAATTAGACGAATAATTTCTTCTTTATAAGCTATCGTGGTTGCTGAATTGGCAAAGTAGTATTTAGCATCAAATAAGAAAATATCAATCTCACGGTTAAGTCCAAGTCCGCCATCTTTATAAACTGGTTTACCTAGTGCGTCAAGTACAATGTCACCTTTACGCCATTTATAAATAGGTTCGTTTCGCTCGTTTAAAATGATATCCCCTGCATTATGTAGTTTAACTGCCGTTAACTGATTGGTCGCATGGTCATAGCTAATATCAATCGTGCCTGTGGCATCCATCTTGTAGACATCTTTTTCATATCGCATTACCTCATCGTTCTCACGGGTTAAAATGCTATTAGCGTCCACAATGGTTCGAGTGCGGTTATAAAGTCGCTCTAAACGCTCACCAAGCTTCACGTGTACCTTTTCTTGGGTAAAGGCAATGTATTCACCGCCACGTAAGTAACTGTTCTTTACAATCGTATCTAGGTTCGTTGGTTTATACGTATCGGGTATAAAGTTTTTAACCACCGTTGTAACGTCAAATACATGGGTTAGATTAATTGGCACATAAAATGGCAGTACAATCATTTCATCATTATTATTGATGTCATAACGCGTCTGTATATGAAAGCGCCAGATATACCGACCACCGATTACTAAGTTATCATTCCCAATTGGTGACATGAATTCACTGGTGATATAATATCGATTTGAATCATCGGTGGATGTAAAACTTAATTGAATATCTAAGTTTTGTGCTGCGATGTTTTTAAGCGTTTCGCCTAAGTCAGCTTCAATTTCAATGTAATACCCGTCCTTATCAGTTGCCTTTGTTACGGAGTATTCTTTGATATCAAACTTAACCCCAATCGACATATTTTGTTCAAAGAAGAATCGAGAATATAAATAGGGATGGCTTAAGTCATAGATGCGTGAGTCTAGCGTGGATTTGGCTTTATCAATCACGTAGTAATACGGCGAATATAAATACGAGTTACCATTGATAATATCTACAATCGATTGTCTATCAATTGTATTAAATAAAATGCTACGCTCACTCTCATTAACCACCTGAAGTATTCCGTCTACAATCTTATAGAGTAAGTCAGGTTTTAAAGTTATTCGATTGTTATTATTTAATACGAGTGGATTTTCACTCAGTGCGGAAAATGAGCTAATGAGCGTTTGAATGGTAGCACCAATGCTACTTACGGTAGACTTATCACTAGGTGAAGGTAGTGTTCTGGTCGCTAAAAACTGTCTATCCGTAACATCGTCAACATTCGTAACGAGATTAAATCCTTGCATAGAAAGCGTATTAGATAACTGCTTACCTGTGATAGGGACACCCTCGGTAACGGTAGTACGGTTGATAACCCTGCGACGTAGCTCTTCAAAACCAATGCCGTTGCTACCCCCTGTTAATGGTTTATCGCTCACCATGGTAAGTGAGTTAAAGGTTTCTAATGCCAAGGAGTACTTACCAATGCGTTCACCCGCAATAGGATTCCAGTTAGCTTCAAATGACGAACTGTTATAACCACCTAAGTTCATTTCAAACTTACCGCGGGTTGTATAAAAATCAATGCGCACAGAATCAGTAATCCGTCCATTGTTAATATAAACTTGTGGTATACTAACTTTAACCGTATTATCGTTTACATTTAATACAACGGTAGGCATGAGCGGGTCATGGACAAGCTCGGAATGCGTAACATTCATTTTAACCCAGGCACCGTTTATGTTGTTGTAAGCTTCACAGTAAAAGAAATTATCGGTTAGACTATAGGTTCGACTAAACCCGGTACTGCGGTTTATTTGAGCGTACACGCGACTGATGTCCATTTGTTGTACTGGAATATCAATTCGTAGCCAGGTGTCGTTATAAAGCGATACAGTGCTCCATGTGACGATGTTAGTACCCAATGTTTCAATATCGCTTATAATGTCATCGTTGTAGGTAATACGAAACCCCCCATGACGCATCACACGTATCTCAATCGGGTATAGCAGTGTAAAGGGTACATCCGCAACTAAGAACTTAGTAAAACGGGGAATCGTTAAAAGACTAACCCCGGCATCGTTTTCAGCCACAGCCTTTTGTTTGACTTCCTCATACCCAAGTAAGAGGGTTAGCGTTGTTCTTGCAGGCGTTGCAAATCGTTCTAGATAATCTTTATCTGACATATGGTGATAAAGCTCATCGTAGTTGGTAGCAAGTGATGGGTAGATTTGTCGAATATACTTCTCAGTCTTATTAAGTCCAGCAGACGCCGTAGCGGTAGAAGACTCAAGTAAAAACGCAAATGGATTTGTTGCATCAATTACAACATGTTCACCATCTGATATTTGTTCTAAGAACGCTAAAGAGAGTTGATGTGCCCTGACAGGGTTTGCAAGTATATCTGCCATGGCGTCACTAAAGCGTTTAGTGGTAATCTCAGTCATCATTTGTATCCTTGTGCATGTAGAATAGCTTTGTATTCACTGTTTTTAACCCACCATTCAAGTCGTCCTGTATCGATGTTAATACGCGGGTAACCGAAGTTATTAAAGAGCATCGCTTCATTGGGGGTAAGTAAGGTTAAATATTTAGCACGAAACTGGTCGTGCATCATTGGGTTAAATGTTTGAACTGTTAAGTTAAACTCAACCATTAAAATAGGGTCTTTGTAAATAGCGCCCGTACATTGAAACGGAATTTGAACCGTGTCATTGTTTTTATTAAATGGCGTTTCATCGTCGTAATCATATCTAGCAGCAATTGCTGAGTTGGTTGGAAAGGCAACCCCTGTTGCAGCGATATCAATAATGAAGGTCTTTGACTGGTCCATGATTAAACGATAAATGCGCGTGTTATAATCAAGTTCGTTTTCAAAGATAGAATCTAAATGTGGAATGAGTTTCCCTTCATGCACTAAGAGCATGTACATTGTCCAGTAATAAAATAATTCAGTGATGGGGGAGTTGATGGTGTTTTCAAACTCACAGTTAATGTTAAACACATCGTAGTAACGTGCAAACCCATCTGCCATTGTCCAACGCTCATTACGTGCCCCTTGAGAGCTAGTATATGTGTCGACTCCGACATCAGGCCACCCTGATAATTTTTTTAATGAATTAGATAATATTGGAATAAATGCCTGCGTTTCATCCACCAATGGACAGTCAGGTCGGTTCTTTATATTGACTGGATCAAGCGTCGCACGAACCCATCGCTGGATACTGTACTTGTCTTTACTATCTAATAATTTAAAGTCACGTTCTGCGCGTACATTATCGTATGATAATCTTAATCGCGGTCGTGTAAAGAAAACATACCCCTGGGCTTCCTTGTTTTTAGGTAAGGGGACACCCATTCCTGCGTGGTTAAACCCCCATAGGTTCGCACCTACAGCGGTACTTTGACCACCACGACCTGAATAGCGAGTGATTTGATCTACCCCGTCACTACCGTTAGCAAAGAAATTACCCTTTGATAAAACGAGCTCTTCAGAGGCAGTACCGTTATTAGTACTGCCGCCTCTAGATATCGTAGGCTGTGCGCTACTTGCTTTTTGGTTACTATTAGTTTTACTTGCCACTTTCTATTACTCCTAACATAAGGACCTTACTATGGATATACTTGAATCTATCGCAAGAACGGTATTAACGCCGCTTACTGTGATTTATAGATGGCCAGATTTAATTCGTTCTGGGCGCGCATCTTCAATTTTAGAATATACTAAAGTTACTCGGGTGGAACCGATTGCTTTAATTGACCATACGATTTCGCAAGAACCGGCAACAGAAGATGTCTGTCGTACACTTACCGCATTATTTGCGGCGTATTATTTACAAGGCATTGCATTGTCTGTAAACGTAGGTAACATTGAAACGGTGCGTATGCTTGAAAAGTTAAACCCTTCACGTGACCCTATTGAGAATGTGGGTTTGATGTTTGGTTCTGAAAGCTATGCAATTGCGCTACCACGTTTTGACCGCCAAGTGTCTACAGAATCTGTATCGCTTGAATTCATTGAAACCTACACGGACGTAGATGAATTTAAATCTGGGATGACAAATACTGGTAATAGTACCAAAGACATCGCAGCTATGGCAGCCAACCTATCTACTGGGATTGTACTAAACGTAGAGTTAGAACAACAAGGTGATAAGGTGGTTATTCCTGTGCAGGTGCGTTTAATTGCAACGCCCACTAAGCCATCGGTCATTAAACAGCTAATGCTCAATGCCTCTAAAAACCGTACAATGAAAGAGCGTTGGCATGGTTGGCGTTCAGGTGAGCTGTCGTTTATTCAAGACATCATTTTATGTCAAGACTTGATTGACTCTCACCGCGGTACGCTAATGAAAGATGAATCAGGTCAGTATGCTGAAATTGTCAATCGTAAGAATAAGAACCGTTTATCGGGTTTACTATCAATGACGCCATCGGTGTCTACTGCGTCTAACGTATTGGTAATTAGTAGCGAAAGCGCTAAAGAGATTGAACTTGAAACCGGCATGCGTTTTTCTAACTACAAGCATCGCCAAAAGTTCTTTGAATCTGCTTACTTGATGCTTATTGCTATCATTGATTCACGCTTTGAAGTAGTGACTATCTATCACCGCGGCATTACCTTACCAACAGAAGTATCGTTCCGTGAGTTAAAGCGTAGCGCTAAAAAAGATGGCATTGACGTTAACGAAGTATTAAAGGCCTACCAGTTAGGCGATAACCCAGCCTTTTAAGGAGACATATAATGGAATTTGGAAAGTTTATTCGCTCCCTATTACCTACGTTTAGCCGTGACCAGGTACAAGAAGACTTAGACACAATTCGTGATGAATTGGATAAGTATGTATTACCAGTGTACCAAACCGCAGCTAAGCAAATAGGTCGCGAGCAGTTTTATTCAGCAGACGCAATTGCTGCTGATGAAATTTTCGAGAAGAAACTTAATTACCGTTATAAGGGTAACCATATTACGGCGATTAAAGAAGCACTTGAAAATGCAAAAGTCTTAGTTGACTTACTTCAAACGATGACCGATGAAAAGTTCGCATTGGATGTAACTCGTGCTGGTCTTGATACGGTACGTATCAATATCTTGCAGCTAACTGAAATTGTAGGCTTTACAGTTCGCTACGCACGTCGTCACTTAAACTATATCTTAACTGCAGAGGTTTGGCACCAGCATCCTGACAAGAAATTAGATGGCGGAGTTGGTCCAACCCCTGGCGAGCTTGAGTGGCTTAAGAAAGGTCGCGACCCGTTCATCACAGGCTTAAACGTTATTAAGACGCCTAAGACGGATATTGAAGTTAAGCTAAAAGAGATTCCATCTATTTTGGTGACTGATGAATCGGTAGATACCGCTCAGGCGATTATGGGTAAAGATAAGACTGACCCATTTGCTATGCGTTTTATTCCAATCGTATTAAACCCAATCTATCACGTGCGTATTCGCATTGCAGAATACCAAGCAGCCCGCTACAAAGAAGCGCAGGAAGAACATAGTACCATCGAGCTTAAGCTTATCATGTTAAAAGAACTTGAAGCAGGTAAGCAAAACGCGAAGATTGAGCAGCAAATCGAATACAACGAAGAGCGCCTATCTAAAATCACGTATAAGATTTTTAAGATGGAGGAGGATTATGCTTAAACTTCTACCATCTGGTGTTATCACCGACGATGATGGCAATCGTTCTATTATCTCTAAACACTCAAGAGATTTAACGTTCGGCACTAAGCAGCTTATGGTACTTGAAAAAGGTGACCCTGAGATTAATAAATTATATGGCGATTACCTAGCCAATAGTATGAAGCTCAAGGATAACACTGAATTTAAAATTAAAGCGATTAAGACAATCGCCAGGTTATACGGGACATTCCATACTTGGCTCCGTTATCAGTTTGAATTTAACTATCTTATGCATGGACTAAATTTAGACTTTTTAACGGATACCGTGCAATTTATTATGTACGGAAAACGTAGCTACAGTGCTAGCACTTGGCAAAGTTTAATAGAAATTAACCCTGATTATATAGTAGGTAGTAGTTCTGCCGCTAGATGGGATAAGTTATGTAAAGAGTTCAACATCCGCACTTCTAATGATTTAAAACACTATATAGGTATGTGGTGTAGTCATACGAATGGCTTTGAAGATATGCTCTACACAACTTGGGTTTTGTTTGGGTCAGCCGATGGTGTTACCAAGACGCCCCTATCTGACTCATAATTTTTCAAACGTTTGAATTAACACAATTAAATAGGAGACATTTATGTCTGTATCTCGCAAATTAAATTTAAGCTTAGGTCTTGAAGACGACGCACCAAACGTCCAAGTGAACATTGATACCGATGAAGGCGGCATGCCACTTGACAATATCACTGAAGACGGCGAACCAACCCCAGAAGCAGACGAAGTTGAACTAAACGAAGCCGCTGATGAAGTTGAAGGCGATAGCGAAGCTATTGACGACCTACAAGATGCCTCTGAAGCACTTGAGTCAATTTATTTGTCAATGGAATCAGCTCAGCGCGACGGCGGTCTAACTCGTGAAGCAGCAGTCTTCGCAGGTCACGCAGTTCAAGCAGCCATGCGTAAATTTAACGTATCAAGCGAAGAAGTAGGTATTTCACTTGAATCGTTCCGTGACAACAAATCACGTGCTACCACCGTATCTATGGAAGGTATCCGTGAAGCGCTTAAAGCTATCTGGGACAAAATCGTTTCAGTATTCCAAGCAATGATGAAGAAAATTGCTGACTTCTGGAACAAATACGTTGCTGCTGCCCCACATATCAAGCGTCGCGCTGAAGGCTTACGTAAGAAAGCCCGTAACGTTACTGGTACTCAAAAAGAGAAAACCATTGCTACCGGCTTGTTCCGTCAGCTAAACGTTGCTGGTGAAGTGCCTAAAGCTTCCAACATGACTGGCTACATCAAATCAGTTCGTGGGGTGTTTAGTAAAAACGCAACTACTGATGATTTGGATGCATTTGCTAAGAAAGTTTTCAGTAAAGAAAACCTAGCGTCACGTAACTGGACATCTTCTGTAAATGAATTACGCAAAGCAGTAACAACCGTTCAGTCAACTTACGGTATTACTACTTCACGCACTGTGACAATTGCAGGCGACAACGTAACACTTAAGACCAGTGGTTCTCTACCAGGTAACTCACTGTTAGTATGTGACCGTGTTAAAGGTTACAACGATGCTGATTCTGGCGATGGTCCTACTGCATTTGCAGCTGAAATCCGTAGCGTTAAATGGGGCGTCTACGCAGACAAACATGACCTCAAAACTAAAGACACTGATAAAGATAAGAAGTTTGAAACCTTATCTGCATCAACAGTTGAAGCTATCTGTGATGAAGTCATCCAATCTATGGAGCTCATCATTCAGCAAAAAACTCAATCTGCACGCAAAGAAAATGAAGTTAAAGCGATTAAGAAAGCTGGTGATGATTTTGTTAACGATGCAGCTTCAGACAATGAAGACGGCACTAAATCTCAACAAGAATCAGATGCTGCTAAAGTTATGTCTGCGGTCATTGACTTTTCTAAAACGATGGAAGCTGGTGATACCCAAGTATTGCGTTACAACTTCAACCTAGCTAAAGCTTCTTTAGCATGGTGTGCACGTTCACTGTCACAATACAAGAGCAACTAATATTAATTAACTTAATATTACCTTGTTTAGCTACTAAGAAGCTGGGGGAAACCTCAGCTTCTTTTATGCCGCAAATATCATAGACACTGTAAACCGGAATATTTGTTATGCTTCTTTGTCTTTATGGTGCAACTGATTCATTTTATGTTATTTAAAATACACGGAGTATAGACAATGCCGTACTTTATTCAAGAAGTACCTGAGTTAGATTATTGTGTCAGACGACCAGTGGTATCCCAAATTGTAGATGATTTATTTATGCAGACTAACATTGACCCAAAGACTGTTAAAGTCTATCTCATGGGTGATAGTGAAGTGCTGCCTAATCTTAACTCTACGTTAGATGAAAGCAGTAATAAAGAGCGTTTAAATAACGCGACGAGATTAGAAGTGAGTATATCTGAAGAGTTGGTTAACGGAAAGATATCCGCTATTCAATACCCTGAAAATGTGGCTATCTTTAAAGACAACGATTTACGGGTGATGATTAAACCCACAAACCTATTAACCAAGAATACAATTAGCTGTACGTTTGTTTGTCAGTCTAGAACGCAGGCTAAGAGTTGGGCAGAGTCAATTAGACGCCAAATCTCACAGCGAGCAACTTCCCCAATCCATACCGCTAATTATTACTATCCTGTCCCTATTGAATACTTGTATGTTTTATCTAAGATATTTGAGATGAGACAAAGAGTAGCGCCCTACCCTAGTGAAACCTTTGGTGGGTGGTTAAAACAAAAGTTTGTCAATCGCATGTCAACCATCACTAACATGGCAGGCAATCAAACCCAGTTTATTATTCGCGAGCAGCAAACCAATATCATCGGACATTATGAGTTTGATGAAGACGTAGAGAAACCATCCAAAGAAAATGGTATCTTAAGTTACTCAGTAAACTTTGATTATACATTTTACTACGAACGCCCATCGAACTTGGTTATTGAATATCCTATTGTTGTCCATAACCAAATCATACCTAAAGAAATTCGTGATGATAGAGAGTATACGGATTTAAGACCTACGCATTATTACTTAAACAATTCAGGGGCTGCCTTTCATCATTTAGCGTTTAATCAGCAGCAGCCTGAGAAACACAGCACAAGAAACTTCAGTGGTGAGTCGGTGCCTTTCTTTGATGATTGGTATCCTTCATGGTGTCCGCCCTACTATGAAAGTTTAGTAAGGGTAGCCAGCTGTATTTCCCCTAAGGATTTAAAATGGGTAGGTAATGTGGATGATGTAACGCCGTATGAGTTTACAGACGCCGTAATCAATTACATGAAGTATAAACCACACACCTTAGTAAAACACCGTCAAAACTTGTTTAATATCTCACTGCATCGCTGGGATAGATTATTTGCTACCTCAGATTTAATGGTGGATAAGGATTTAAAGGTAACATCCCCTGTCGATTTAAATTTAAGGGATATGTGGCATTTGTGCATAGATATTAACTTTGACCTATCTGCGTTAAGTGACCAGGCTCTAATCGACGTAGGAAAGCACCCTGATGTGTTAGAAGACGTAATCCATGTCTTTTATCCTGACACACCGCTTGAGGATATGATAAAGCAGCCTGACGGTACCTATGACTTACCTACGATTAAAGATGCCATTAAAGAAAGCGATAATGATGCAAACTTTGCCTATCAGGGTAAATCACGGATTCCTAAGACAGTCGGTGCATTTAGTATTTTTGCCAAACGAAAAAATTAACAGGAGTAAACCATGCCACAATTTGATTTTGACCACAGTAACTCGTCGGTCATTAAAGCGCCCTTAGAGGGCAAGAGCTTTAACACTGAACTTACTGGTGAGAATTACAAGCATAGCGTTGTAAGTAGCCAAGACTATTCAGCCGATATGATGTTAACAGGGATTGAAGGCGCACCCTATAACATCGATTACTACGCTCAAATGCTTACGAGTACAGAAGAGCCTAGGGCGTTTGATATTAACCTGCCAGCGGTGTTTCAGCAG
>JACCDZ010199653.1_pt1 | contig 17193 bp, 17 predicted proteins | sample 7449551 | NCBI WGS metagenome assembly JACCDZ01 (sample SAMN15323452, study PRJNA562643) | freshwater metagenome | isolation source: river surface water | place: USA:Blue River Watershed | collected 2017-08-18 | reverse complement strand
TACAAGCAGTGGTCTCTCAGAAGGGATATACATGACTTCGTGGATATCTGGATTTGCTACTAGACTAGAACGATGTACAACTTCATGTGAAAGTCCGATTATCTTTTTAATATTTTTCTGCACCGTAAATGATCCAAAAATATTGATATTGATAATTGGAATAGTTCGGATTAGGTTTAAAGGAAAAATAGTATGACCAGGTGTTGCTGTAATTACAAGGTCTATCTCATATCTCAATATAATCTCTGCGATGTCAGGACTACTCCCGTGAACTATGTATGGTAAAGTAGGATCGGTAGAGGTATAAGTAAAGTCAATGATATGAATATGAGGTGCGAGGATATATTCTCGACGACTTTTTGATTCGTCTTGTGGTCCTGCCATAAACCATATTTCATATGTTTCGGCCGAAAGATGCTTCGCAATAATCTGCAGAAACTTCTCTGTACCACCAAAACTTAAGCCATTAATGTGATAAAACAAAATCCTCGTTTTAATCGGTTGTTTTGGGGTATCTAATTGCTTAATTTTTCTCGAAGGTATATATAATTTTAGAGAGGAAAAGCGTTTTTTTTCAGTTGGGGTCAAAGAATTAAAACTTCGTTTATACCATATATACTCGAGGTATGTTGCAATACCTATTTTGAGTGGTCGAGGTAGTTTTAAGAAAATATTATGCACCAATGACATATGTAGAAGAAGTATGAATACAAGTGTACATTTCGATAGTTTGTGAATGGTATGATTCTATATCTTGTATCAGAATCATCTTTCCTTCTGCATCTAATCTATATATTTTGTATGAAAGATCTTTAAGGTATTTTAAAGTCTCAGTAAAACGTGTATTAGTAAAAGAATGATATGAGTCAATTATTTCAATAAAGAGAATAGGTTGATCGGCCTTAATTATTTGCGTCGCACCTTGGAGCATTGGGAGTTCATGATTTTCAACATCAATCTTCATGATGTGAGGAGGGGGTAAAGTATTTGATTTAACATAGTTATCCAAGGTATATGTATTGATCGTGAGTGATTCTTTTGCATCAGGTTGAAAATCTTTTTCAAGGGTACTTCCTGTACCTGCAAGATGAAGTGTCGCTGTGTCGTCTTTGTCACTCAATCCAATAGTGTGAATTGTTACTCTCTTTTCGACTTTATTTAATGCCATATTTTCTTTGATACGCTCTGTATATGTCGGAATTGGTTCAAAAGCATGCACTAGGGCTTCTGTATTAATACTTGTGCTCAAGAGGGAATAATAACCAGTATTTGCACCAATATCATAGACGATAGGAGTCACACCTGCGTGATTTTGTGAGACCATATGCAAGAGTTTTACAAATGCATCACTCTCTGTTGATTCAATTGCACCATTTTGCAAAATCCCATATACAGTATCTTGTCTATTGAAAATATCCCCAATATACCAAAATCCAAAGCGGCTTCTTACGGCTGTATTTTTTGATGTAACATATGAATTATTTCTCTTTAAAATAATTAAGATGCCAAAAAAAGTACAAATACGTTCGATGAGAGTATGAAGAGACATATAATTATTTTCGACTAAGCACAGTCCTTTTAATTGATGATAGGGTGGTGTAGATACAACCTTCTATGATCCAAAGTACCTTCTGTACTATATTCATAGTAAAACGATTTGTTACTGCGTCTTTGCCAACCTTGATTCCATAGATACCGCTATCATAACCAGTGTTTTTTAAACCATAAAATTCAAGTTGCCAATCTGGAAGTTGTTTTGCCCACCACTCTTTACTTCGCACATGCCACATATCTTTTTGAATATTTTTTCCATATCGTTCATCGAAAAATAATACAGATCCATCGGCAACATGAGAAAGTTCATGTAAAAATCCTGATACATAAGCATCGTCGATATGTGAAAGTACAATGGAAGTAGTGATAAATACTTTACCCTTTGATACACATGATTGAATACCTTCAATCATCTCAGCATTGATAAAAGAAATATTTGGAAATTGAGGTGAGAGAAGTTCTTTTGCGTATCCAATACCGTCTGTAGACGGCTCAATACCGATTACTTCTTTAAATAGAGGTGCAGTTTTGCGGATAAGCCATCCTCCTCCGCAGCCAATATCAATATGAGTCGAAGGAAGGTTTTTGGTAGATGTAATTGCTCGATCAAAACCTGTGTTTTCAAACTGCTTCTCCTCGTCATACTTTTTGTATAAATCTTTTATTGCCTGAAGATTATTGAGCGTAGTGTCTTTGAATTCTGAGTCATGGACATGGTAACTTTGGAGATCTTTTTGCATGAAGGTAAGGTGGTGGATTAGTGCTTATGTGTAATATATCTGAGTACCCATTTTAACATATTTTTTATTGGTTGAGGTGCGTAGGTATGAATGATTCGAGTTAATTTTGAATAGAGGACAGGACGAGGATTGCGGCCTATTTCTTGGATAAAAAGTGCTTTGAGCTCAGGGATATGCCAGATATCAAGTGGTTCAAATGTCTGAATTGAATGTATAAGAAAGAGGTTTATTATATCTGCGAGTCGAAGCGGGTCTACCATCTGAAATATCGCTTGATCTGGCATAATGATCGAATTAATATATTCAGGATTAATGTTACGAAGCTTTATGTCTCTAAAATGTACTGCTTGCGTATATTGTAAATTGATATCACGGATATCTCTCTTGTGTCTGAGTAATTCTTGGCACATATACCAAGCTTGTTTCAATTGTGTGCGTTTTATTGCTAGAAATTGTAAGTGGAGTAGTGGAAAAGGGGAGGTGATGGCTTGTGATTCTGCACCGTACTGTGTGTTTGCGTATATTGTAGGAATTCTAGTTGTATGATCATTTACTACTTCTTTTTGGTCATACTCAGGTAATTCATCGGTGAGGCTGATTAAAAAAGCTGCCATTTGTGCGCTTTTTTCCCATACACCATCTATACGATATGTTGAATATGAATTACATATTTGAAACCAAGGAAATATAAATTGCAGGGGTTTGATTTTTGATCTTTGAGAGCCAGATTGTGAGATGAGGTATTTTTTTGCTTCAGATTCAGTCCACTCAAGTGCTTGTTTAGTGATTATCTCATCTGCGTCGAGACAATATATGAGTGCATGTTCAAGTCCTACCTCTGCTTTTTCAGTCAGAAGTATCTCCTTAAGAGTATCCCAAAGGAGCCATCGTACTTTATTGGAATGACCTTCATATGGATTATCAATAAGGCGAACAGTAGGGTAGTGCTTGATACTATCTCGTGTTGAATCAACAGAGTGTTGGTCAGCAATAATTACCATATCTGCCCAAGCAGTTATGTTCTGTAAAAAAGTATCAATTATCCACTCTTCATTTTTGGTAGGGAGAAGGACAATTTTTTTCATACTCGCATATACTTTAGATTATTTTCCACCCTGCATTGTCTTTTGGAAAATACGTGCAAACACTTGATTTGTATTTTTAAGATATCGAAGCCATCGACTGACAACATTGCGAGGTGAAACCTTGCGGAAGATTTGCCATTTTTCTTTTTCAGTAATCGGTCGATCTAAATAGTACTCGAATATTTCTTGTCCAGAGTTGAGCCAATTTTCAAAATACTCAAAAGAATCATTCCATTCGATGCATAGATACATCTCTTCTTTATTTTTATCAAATGCCCCCCTATTTTTATTCACGACTTTACTGTGAATGTGCATGTATTTGAACGTAAAACGAAGCTTATTATCAAGTAGATCAATAACCCAACGATGGTGCGATGCGCCAGATAATCCTCGGGCTTCAAGATTGAAAGTGGTCTCATATAGACGAGAGGGGATCTCGATATATCCAGCTTTACTGACTCGAATTAACTCATGACATACCCAGAGTGGGTCACGAATATCTTCTAAGCAATGTGAACAAATACTGAAGTCAAAAGATTTATCCTCAAATGGCCATGGAGTATGGTTGCAGATATCGTGTTGGGTATAATTTTCTTTTTGGATACTGCCAACTGGAAGACCTCGAGTATTTTCCCATTGGATTTTTTCAAATGGGACAATATCAATAACGTGTGTTGCACGACGAGTAGGTGCAGCTGCGCCGCCTACATCTAATACCTTGGCTCCAGTTGGGATAGCGTCTAATGTTGCTTCTCTATTCTTTACTTGTTTTAACATTTGCGTATAAGGGAAATGAATAAATTATTTACGTACTATAGCATAGATACGTTTGAGTATGTTTTTGGTTTTATGTTTTATTTTCTCAACCTGAAAGACTTTCTTAAATGCGTACTTACGCAGACCTTTCGCTTTCCAAGCTTTCAATCTCGCATCAATTGTCGCTCGATAGTTTGGTACAAATAAATCAATCATATGTGGTACACCGTCAATCATGACATGGTGAAGCTTGAGAGATGTTGCCTCTGGGACAAAATCATAATCAATCTTATCGAAGATTCCATATCGAAGTTCGATAGCTGTTCGGTCTAGTCTTTGTTTTGAATTTGGACGAGTGCTTGCACCTTTACCTTCATTGAGATAGTACCCAAGTAAACCTTTTGCACAGACCGCTTTTCCATTGAATGCAAGTCTGATTGAAAGATCGTAGTCTGCACCTGAGACTAGTTGCTCATCGAAAATACCTGATTTTTCTAGGACAGATTTTCTAAACATGATGAAAGGTCCGAAAATCATAGAACGTGTAAATTCAGATTCTGGAATATGTGCATGAGATACGAGTGATCCACTGACGGTGCCAGACGGAGCGAATTTTCGTACGATTTCATAGTCACCAAAAGAGATATCTGCATTGTTTTCTTCAAGGGCTTTCACTTGGAGTTCAATTGAATCAGGTGTTCGAAGATCGTCTACGTTCCAGATAGTAAGGTATTTTCCAGATGCTTCACGAATACATGTATTCATAGATGTTCCGATTGGAACAACAGGGTTTGTGATTATATGCTTGATTCTTCCTGGGTATTTTTCTTGGAAGGCTTTTACCCATGCAATCTCTTCTTCATCGGGTTCATTATGATCAAGTACGATTTCCAATTCATTGAAACAAGTCTGCTTTGGGAGTTCATCGAGAAAAAGTTTGAGATATCGCTTCATGCGAAAACATGGAGTGATTGTACTGATTTTAATTGGAGTTTGTGACATATATAATATTAGAATATTAAAAAGTGATTAATTAAATCATCTTATATTCCTTCATACGGCGTACGATGTCGATGATACCTGTACGTAAATCAATCTTTGGTTTCCAAAATCTAAGGATATGTTGTGAAGGCTCATTTTTAATCGCATGCTGAACGTCTGCAGTTGATTCTGTTGCAGGGATAACTTGAACATTGTTGAATTGTTCACTAATAATATTTGCAACTTCGATAACCTTACTCCATACAAAGTTGGTGATATGAAGTGGTTGCTCTTTATTTAATTCATCGTATCGTTCTGCAAGTGTAACTAAACATCTTGAACAATCTTCAACATGCAAGAATTGTCGCTCTTCTTGGCCGCTCGTCATAAGATCTATTTTTCCAGTTTTATGAGCCTTAAGAATCAAATCAGTAATTACGTGAGATTTTTCAAGATCTCTTTCAAAGCCATATACATTCCAAAACTTTACGACATGTCCACCGAGTGTATGTGTCAGTTGCTCGCCAAGATGTTTAAGTACACCATAGTTGGAGAATGACATGCTAGACATTTGGCTCGAAGCAAAAATAAATTTCTTCTTATGTTTCCGCAGAGCTTCGAAAGCACCTGACATAAGTCGTTGGTTATTTGTAATGAAATCAAATGTCTCTTGATATTTTTTTAGATAGCGCGCACCACCTACATCGAATGCGAGGAAGAAAACGAAATCAGCCTCTTCGACTGCTTTATCGAGTAGGGGATTATTGTAAATTCGCAGGTCTTCTTCTGGTGTGCGTATGATATCGAATTCGATCACTTCATGACCAATCTTTTTAATATATTCAGTAAGTCCTTCGCCGACTTGTCCTGATGAGCCGAGTATGAGGTATTTCATTTATTAGTTACATACTTATTAAAGTGGTACTTATTATAGTACATACTGGTATTATCTGCACCGATAGGAGTATTGACATTGTATATAAGTAAATGCTTAATATTATCAAGTGGGAGACGATTTTTTCACTTGTTCATTCCCATTTCAACTATGCTTACTTTTCTCAATCTATCGATTTTGTGTAATACTAGGTGTCATATATGCAAATGTTTATTCAAAAGCTTAAGAGCGGATCTCTCTATAAATTAAGATTGGTGATCGAGTCAGTGTTGGACCATACAGTTGGATTGTTTAATTTTCAATATCAAAAGCGAGATAATTTATTTAATTGGTTTTACAATACTCTTCGCGAGCAACATATTGCAAAAGCCAATTATTATCCAAAGTATAATTACTATGAGTTCGGTGTCGCGGGTGGAGGATCAATGCGTATTTATATGCTCGCAGTCAAAAAGTTTTGTAAAGATTATAAATTAGATATTTCTCAATTTAAGATTTTTGGATTTGATAGTTTTCAAGGTCTCCCAGATGCTAAAGATGGTGATGGAAGAGGGGATTGGACGAAGGGAGTCATGAGTCATAAAAAAAGTGAGGTTGAGTCAGTGATAAAAGAAGTAGGATTTCCAATAGAAAATGTCACATTTATTGAGGGATATTTTGAAGATTCACTTACACATGAGCTCCGCAAAGAATTGGAGTTGCAATCACCTGCGATTGTAAATATGGATGCAGATTATTATTCTTCAACAAAAACTGTGTTTGATTGGTTACTTCCTTTTGCCCATAGTGGGACCATGTTCCGCTTCGATGATATGTGGGCATTTCATGGACATAAAGAGATGGGAGTGATAAAAGCTATTGAAGAAGTAAACAGTGTAGGTACATATGGTTGGCTTACTCCATTTCCATCACTTGGACTGGCAGGATATATCTATGTCTTTGCACGAAAGGTTTTCGAGTATACCGATGATTCAAGTCAACTATAATATATGTTATATATCTACATCATTTTATCGTTTGGTATGAATGCAATGGCCAATATCTTACTTAAGATTGGCTCAACAAAAGGAATTGTATATCAAGGGATTGGATTACTTGAGATGTTGAAACAAAATTGGATCTTGATTTCAGGACTCACATTGTTTGCAATGAGTGCGGTGACATATTTTCTGACCTTAAAAGTATTACCAGTGACAGTTGCATATCCAACTATGGTGATTTTGAGTTTCCTTACTGTAAACACAATCGCATACTTTTATTTACACGAAAAGATAAATGCAATTCAAATGATAGGGTATTTTTGTATGATATTTGGATTGGTCCTAGTATTTTATTTTCGCTCTAAGTCTTAGATACATATGACAATTGCCTTCATGCTCTATCTCGGAATACTCTTAGTGGCTACATGTGTAGGGTGGGGCCATTTGATCGTGCGATTAGTATTGAGAGCTGGAGATATTCCAAAATCAATTCAAGCTGGTATAGGATTTGGGGCAATCCTGATTCTGGGAGGCATTCTAAACTTTTTTGAGGCAATCAATAAGACATCACTTTCACTCCTTGTCAGTATTGGTATAGGTATATGTATTGTAGATATCATTCTGTATCTGTATCAAAACACCAGAAAAAGAGAGTCATATATCCGGTATGTCAGTGGATTTTTTCAAGGTATCCGGACTGGTTATACAGGGCGACCGCTATATACTTTTTTTGTCATACTTTTTTTATTCCTCTGTGCGATTCGAGTGGTAAGCATGGTTGCGCCACATGTATATAATCTTCATGATGATCTTCAGGGATATATGGTATTTCCTGAGAAAATGGTGCAAACCGGATCAATGCAAACAGATCCGTTTAGCGAGAGAAGAATTGTGTCCTCGATAGGTGGGAAAGCATTTATCGATACTCTCGTGTTGATGTTTAGTGATGTAGAGTTTTTACATTTTGTTGATCGTGGATTTGGTTTTAGTTTATTTCTGATTACTTTGTATGGAGTATTGTCATATGTGCGACTTAAAAAAGAATACATACTGACTCTGCTTTTTATTCCAGTATTGATGGCAGCTCCTATGGCAAATATTACAGCTATATATTCGGGCAGTATCTTGTTTGTTACTCTTGCATATATAGTTTTAAGAAAAAACAATCTTGGAATAGAAGCCGTGAAAATGACCATGCTATTTAGTATAGGTGCAGCAGGGTTATGTGCACTTAAGACATCATTTATTCCTGTGGCTGGATTATTTGTACTCGCATATTTATATATCAATTTTCGTTCGCATATCAAACAAGGTTTTATGCATATGTTGCTCAGTGGTATTTTGGTATTTCTATGTATCTTGCCGTATATGCTGGCATCGTATAGTTCATCTGGGACATTGTTGTATCCATTGCTCGGTAAAGGATTTCATGGTTCGGCACAAGGTCAATTTTTGACCCCAACATCAGAATTTTCATTTACCACTATTTTGAACTTCGTCTATGGATTACAACATACATTGGTATATGCATTATTTGTATTGACGGCATTCTTTGGATTTAAATCATACAAAGATAAGAACTTGTCGCCATATATAGTTCTTGGATTGGTAGGTGTTATAGGTGCACTCGGGATAGGGTTTATGACAGCGGGTTTTGCAATCAGTCACTACACTTTTGCATTTCTATTGCCGGTTGTGATTATTTTGCTTGCAGGGTTATTAAAAGGGCAAGAGAAAACAGGAGATACAGACGTGTTAGTGAATCAGCAATCTAGTCAGGGTATATGGGTGTCAATGCAGTTTGCTACCATTGTACTTGGAATACTTATTGGATCAGGATTGCAATTATTTATTCTGCAACAAAAAGAAGTATTGAGCTTTTTGCATTCAAGCGTGTATCCAACCTCACTCTTAGCAGATCAAGAAAAAGAAAGGTATATGGTACTACAAGCCTCGGTCCCAGAAGGGGAGACTATCTTGGCGCGCCTAAATCACAATTATGCATTGGACTTTAGGCGAAATACGATATACATAGCAGATTATCCTGGAGGCTCAAGCTTGCCGCCTGGCATGCCATTTTTCCAAGGTCCTGAGGCCTTAGTGGCATATCTGGAATCTCAAAAGATTTATTTTATTGCCTATTCATATCGAGATCAGGCCTATTTTACAAAGGAAGAGTATGGTAACCGTCTTGATCCCACCATGAATGCCTGGATTAGAACTGAAGCGCAACATACTTTTGATTTTCAGGATAATCTTAGGGAGATAGGTGATATATATCAGCGTATATACGATGATGGAATTCATTTCGTCGTGGACTTAAGACAAAAGGTGCAATAGAATAGATAGAACTATGACAGAAAAGGCAATATGTTGGATTTGTGGGCATATCGGTATGGCGAGTTATAAAGAGGCAAATGCACCAAAAGTGCTTTCAAGTTATTCTTTTGCTATTACCGATAATACATATGGTGTCACGACAGCACTCGACAGGTGTCCATCATGTGGTTTTATTCAAAGTAATGATATTTCCGAAGTGGTTTCTTATTATGAATCACTCGAAGATCCAGCTTATGAAGTCAATCGAAAAGAAAGATCATTGCAAGCAATTAAAATATTAGAAGTAATACAAAAATATAAAAAAGATGGCACATTGCTTGATATTGGAGCGGGTTCAGGTATGCTCGTCGAACAAGCAATACAGATGGGGTATAAAGCCGAAGGTGTTGAGCCCTCAAAATGGCTTACTGCCAAAGCTAGAGAATATAATCTTCCGGTAATACTCGGGACATTTCCTCATTCTGATATTACTTCCCGATTTGATATCATCACTCTAATTGATGTTATTGAGCATGTAGATAATCCAGTTGGCCTCCTGAAAGATATCCAAAATGCTTTGTTGCCCGGTGGATATATCGTGGTGGTGACTCCGGATATTGGTTCATATACTGCACGAACCTTGAGAAAGAAATGGTGGCATTTTAGAGTAGCTCATATCGGATATTTCAATACTTATACTCTGGATCTTGCTTTGAAAAAAGCTGGATTTAATAAGATTAAAATTCAGAGAGCAAGATGGTATTTTGCAGCAAATTATCTTATTGAGAGAGTGTATGCATATATGCCAAAGTTTTTGAGATTACCAATCCCTCGTATATTTGAGAAGATTACTGTTCCGCTTAATCTCGGAGATTCCATGTTGGCAATCTATCAGAAAAAACAATAATATCAATTCCATTATGAATACACTTTCACACTATATTGCTATTGCTCGTCCAGGACATTGGTTTAAAAATGTATTTATGTTGCCAGGATTTGTTATTGCTTTTTTGGTCACTTGGCCACCGATTCATAGTATTGTATTTCCTGCACTTATTGGTTTTGTTGCCACTTGCGCTGTTGCTTCTGCAAATTATGTCATCAATGAATGGTTGGATGCAGAATTTGATAAGTTTCATCCACTCAAGAAAAACCGGCCCTCGGTACTGGGTCACATTGAATTTAAATATGTAGTACTTGAATACATTCTCCTTGCAATTATGGGGCTTGTACTTGCTTGGTTTGTCTCCATACCTTTCTTTATATGTGCAGTATGGTTATTGCTTATGGGTGGTACTATACAATGTCCTTCCATTTAGAACCAAAGATAAGCCATATCTGGATGTACTTTCGGAATCAATAAACAATCCAATTCGATTATTATTAGGGTGGTTTATTGTCACAGGTGTGATTTTTCCTCCTTCAAGTCTTTTGATTGCTTACTGGATGGCAGGTGCATTTCTTATGGCTACAAAGAGATATGCAGAACTAAGATTAATCACTGACCGTAGTACAGCAGTATTGTATAGAAAATCATTTGCGTACTATACTGAGAATAATCTCATGATATCTATTTTATTTTACGGCATGTCGTTTGCCTTTTTCTTCGCGGTATTCATGATCAAATATCGTATTGAACTAATACTGACATTGCCACTTTTTGCGGTTTTATTTGCCTGGTATTTACATATCGGTATGATGCCAGATTCACCGGCGCAAAGACCTGAAAAGCTCTATGAACAGAAAACATATATGTTGTTTATTGGAATAATGATTTGTTTTGTTGCCGCAATGTTTTTTATTGAATGGCCAGCCTTACATTGGTTGCTCCAAAAGACATTTAATTAATGTTTCATATATAGCTTATGGATATTCATAATATAGATTTACCAAAAGCAGTCCTTTTTGATCTAGACGGCACTTTGTATTCCTCAAAAAAAATGCAGGTGTACATGTTCTTGAAATTATGTAGATATCTCATCTTGCATCCATCTGATTGGTATATATTGAATATCATTTCAACATTTAGAAAAGAGCGAGAGCATCGTGCTGGTGAGATATGTGTAGAGCCGATTTTACTTAAAGAACAACAATTTCAATGGGTAGCAGATAAACTAGAATTGCCGATTGAAAAAATTAAAAACACAATCGAAGAGTGGATGTATAGAGTACCACTTACATATATTAATCAGTGTAAATACAAAGAAGTTGACGAGGTTTTAAATATTCTAAAAGAAAGAAATATTAGTTTCGCAATTGTCTCAGATTATCCTGTTGATGAAAAATTGCACTCCATGCACATCACTGCTGAAGTTAAGGTATCTGCACTTGATGTGAATATCAATGCACTTAAGCCTTGTCCAAAAGGTTTTATTCAAGCTGCGTCTCGTCTTAATTGTCCCATAGAGCAATGCTGGATAGTGGGGGATAGAAATGACCGAGACGGTGAGGCTGCACGTATAGCAGGTACAACATATATACAAGGATTGAATGCGTTACTTATAAATCTTGAGGCTAAAGCTGAGGAGAAGTAGTTTTCTTCCGCATCAAAGTGATAAGTGGTAATGCAATTGCGATATAAGAGAAGAATGTCGCCCAGGCTGCACCAACGATTCCAAATTGAGGAATCCAGATACTGTTTAAGACTATATTGATAATCATTGCGATACATGAACTCCAAAAAAGGATATGAGTTTTTCGTTCCGAGAGGAGATAGTAATATGTAACTAGTCCAATTGAAGTCCAGATACTTGCCCAAGTATAGATGTACAATACAGATGTACCAGATATGTAAGCCTCACCATATAATATCCGTATCACCCAAGAACCAAACAGCATGACAAATACTGATGCTATACAAGCTAATCCTGCCATAAATAGTGCAAGTGATAAGGTCCGCTTCTTGTAGCTTGCAAACGATACTTTACGAGCATGAATAATTGAGGGGAAAAGCGATACAACGATTAAGTTGGGAATAGTAAGCCATGCTTCTGCAATTCGTACTGCAGCATCATAAATTCCAACTGAAGAGTTATCAATGAGGTGCTTAATCATAACTTGATCGATGCGAGTATAGATAAGTGCAAAAGAACTCGCAAGCAATAATGGCCATGCTTCTTTGAGCATTGCCCAAGCAAATGAAGTACTAAACTTCCAGCTTGAAATTGGAATATATAGTTTTCTGCGTACCAAGATATAACTGAGAGAATACAAGATGGCTTCAAGTGCAAAGATAAAGGCAAAATAAATAATCCCTTTATCAAATGCAATGACGAGCAATTTTAGTGCGCTCAATGTAAGTAATACCACAAGAGAAATAATCGATAAGGTTTTTTGATTAATATGAGACTGAAACTCAAACACAATAATATTCCAAGCATTGAAGATATATGTGCTTGCGATAATCCAGATCAAAAAGTGTGATATGTCAGTTTGCGGAACATAAAAGGTGGCAATTGATACCGTTATGATATACGCAATGACTCCAGCGATGAGTTTGAGTCCAAGTGCTGTTCCTAAATACTCCGCATGTTTATCTTTATGCTCAATCAGATTCCTATATACAATTGAATCTATGCCCAATGTGGACAAGATACCAAAAATACCAACAAAGCTAATCGCATAACTCAGTTGCCCATAGTTTGCTGGTCCTAAGTAGCGCACCATGTATGCTGTGACAGCAAATGAGACGATTGTGGTAATGATACGATTCAGTAAAGACCAAGAGGTATTTGAAGAATACTTTCTAACACCTTCATGGTTCCATATTTTTTTTACAAACAATGAAAGACGTGAAACCACACCGCGTGGTGTGGTTTCTGTATCATGTTTAATTGTTTGATATGAATACATACAATATATATGTCCACTCAACTGTCTTACCTGTAGCTAGCCCTGCCTCTCAACTTGTTCCTTAATCCAAGTAAATGTCTTTGATAGACCCTCCTTGAGCGGTAGATTCGGAGCCCATCCAAGCTTTTCTTTGATAAGTGCATTGTCAGAATTTCGTCCACGTACACCGAGTGGTCCGTCGATATGTTTGATCGTAAGCTTCTTTCCTGCGATTTCCATGGCCATTTCTGCAAGTTGGTTGATACTTACCATCTCATCAGAACCGATATTTACAGGTCCTAAGAATTCATCTTGATTCATGAGTCGGCGTACGCCTTCAAGACATTCGTCTATGTATAAGAATGATCGAGTCTGCTTACCGTCTCCCCAAATTTCAATCTCACCACCATCTGGTGCTTCGGCTACTTTTCGACAGAGTGCAGCCGGTGCTTTTTCTTTACCACCTTTCCATGTTCCTTCCGGACCAAAGATATTGTGGAATCGGGCAACACGTACATTGAGTCCATAGTTACGATTGAAAGCCAAATACAATCGCTCACTGAATAATTTTTCCCATCCGTATTCACTATCTGGTGCAGCAGGGTAGGCAGACTCTTCTTTACAGTTTGGATTTTCAGGATCTTCCTGATTGTAAGCAGGGTACATACATGCTGAAGAAGAATAGAAAATTTTCTTAATCCCTGCCTGTTGCCCATAGTGAGCAATATTTAAATTGATTGTTGCAGAGTTGTGCATTACATCGGCATCATGTGCCCCTGTGAAAATATATCCAGCTCCACCCATGTCAGCTGCAAGTTGGTACACTTCGTCAAAAGGTCTATCAAGTACTGCTTTGCATACTGATTGTTCACGAAGATCGCCAATAATAAATTCATCGGCTGCTGAGGCTCCAAAATCAGGATTTTTGAGGTCTACTCCTCGGACCCAGTATCCTTCACTTTTAAGTCTTTTAACGAGATGGCTACCGATAAAACCTCCGGCACCACAGACAAGGGCTTGTTTTTGCATAATGGTCATTAATTAAATTATTGTTCTTATATTATATATATGTATGAGTCAAAAAGCGACTCGACAGAACAGGTGTTTTGGAGGGCAATGTATTCTAGTCACTTTCTGATATACTTTCCAGTATATGAAAGAAACATCAAAATCCATCACAAGCTTTTTTGGACAACTCAATCCTATATTAGTTATTCTCACGGTATTGACCCCATTTGTCATGATAAGCTCACTTTTCTTCCCATTTATTACAGGAAAGGCATTTTATTTTAGAATTATAGTAGAGCTATTACTTGGTGCTTACTTGCTGCATGCATTTTTTGATCGCTCTGTATGGCCTAAGAAAAGTATAATTTCAATTGCCGTCGGTGTATTTATGTTAATACTCGGAATTTCGACGATTGGTTCAGTGGATCCTCTCCGAAGTTTTTGGAGTAACTATGAACGTATGGAGGGCTATGTCCTCTTTTTACATCTCGGCATTTTCTTTTTGGCCGCAGGTGCTGTAATGAAATATCATGCGGGGTGGTGGAAATGGTTTTTCCGTGCCTCACTCGGAATGAGTGTCATGGTTGGACTTGATGCATTTAAAGATTTTTATTCCGACCCAAATAGTATCGGGTATCGTATCTTCGGTAACCTTGGAAATTCAAGTTACCTCGGTGTATATGCACTTATCTCAGTATTTATCTGTCTTTACTTTATTGTTCGAAGATTAAATCGAAAAGTGAGTCATCCTGCTGAAGGACAGTGGGTAAGTCTTCTTATATATAGTCTCATCGGTATCTTTAATCTCGTCGTTCTCTTCAATACAGGGACAAGAGGTTCATTCGTCGGACTTGTCGTAGGAATTGGGCTTGCATCAATCCTTATTGCACTTTTTGAAAAGAAAAATAAAGCATTGCGAGTTACAGGGATCTCTCTTATTGCAATAGCGGTCCTATTTGTTCTTACACTCGGAGCATTCAAGCAGGCATCATTTATCAAAAAATCAGATATGCTCTCGCGTTTTGCAGAGCTTGTAACACTTGATGTTAAAGGGGTTATTAGTAATCAAGGAAAGGCGCGTAGTCTTTTGTGGGGGATTGCATGGGAAGGAGTAAAAGATAAACCAGTACTTGGTTGGGGTCTTGAAAATTTCCATTATGTATTTGCAAAGCACTATACACCTGCAATGAGTCAACAAGAGCATTGGTTTGATAGAAGTCACAATGTGTTCATGGATTGGCTCGTGGGTACAGGTTTTGTCGGGCTTATTTCATACCTTGGCCTATTTGGTGCCAGTGGATATGTACTATGGCGAAAAAGAGAAGAAGATATGCAGGTGCCAGGCGCAATGAGTATTGCAGAACGTGCAGTGCTCTCTGGTGGGCTTATAGCTTATCTAGGGCACAATGTATTCGTATTTGATAACCTCACAAGTTATGTCTTATTTTTTGCAACCCTCGCTTTCTTGCATCAGTATGCTGTGCGTGGACACGTTGCCACTCTTGATCAAGATAAATCAAAAAATAGATTCAGAGAATGGAGTGCTGTAGAAGTGACTACACTACTCATACTTGTTGCTACGTCTCTTGTATACGTACTGTATGTTGTTAATGTCAGGCCTATACAAGCCAATTCTGAGCTTATTGGATCACTTCGAGCACAAAAACTTGATGTGAAGCAAAACAAAGCAGTCGCTGTTGATGCGATGGAGCGATTCAACCATCTCAAAGCATCTATTGCACTTGGGACTATGACAAATGCGGAACAAACTGAACAACTTGCTGAACGAGGCTCAGATGTATTTAATACACAGTCTTTGAGTGCACAAGAACGATTCGAAGTACATCAGTATGTGATTACTAAATATGAAGAAGCAATCAAGCGTACACCGACTGATCCAAGACCAATGTTCTTCTATGCCATTTACCTCGTTCGAATAGGTGCATTTGATCAAGCAGAAAAAATATCAGCACAAGTACTCGCACTGTCTCCAGATAAAATTCCATTTTTAAACTTCCATACATCGATACTCACTCAACTAGGGAAGAAGGCTGAAGCTCTGACATATGCACAAAAGGCGTATACATTGGCACCAATCAATGAAGAGTCTTACAGAATATATATTTCAGCACTTGGGCAAAATGGAAATTTCGAAGAGGCAGAAAAAATCGCTGGAACACAAATCACTAAATATCTTTCAGATTGGAATGTGATTAAAACATATGTAGATGCAAAACAGTCTGCACGGATTATTGCTTTGCTAAAAAAACAAATTGCGATTGAACCACAGATTCTGGATCTCCGATCTTCTCTTGCTGCTGCATATGCAAAGTCTGGAAATATTGGAGCAGCAGTACAAGTCTTAGAAGAAGTAAAAAAGATTGCCCCACAATATGCAACTCAAGTTAATCAATCAATAGAACAGATCAAGTCAGGACAATTATTCAAATAGTTAACAAGTTAAGTATTAGGTGAAAAAGAAAAGTTATCCACAATTTTCTGAAAAAAAAGTTGTAAGTAAGTGAAGAGTAGATGATAATTACATCATGTTTACAAATGCATCGTCGGCAATTGTAAATTTATAAATATAAGAGCTCTTTCATTTAACTCACATGGCAGCAAAAAAGAAAGTTGCAAAAAAAGCTGTAAAGAAAACTGTTAAAAAAGCAGTTAAGAAGACAGCTAAAAAAGCAGCACCAAAGAAGAAAGCTACAAAGAAGAAATAATCTTCCTTGAGGTTTACTCACAAAAATCACCCCACCACGGGTGATTTTTGTTTTTGTACTCAAGGCAGAAAAGTGGTAGAGTGTATACCTATGAGTATATTACGAACTATATTTCCATCACATTCAGAACGAGTGGTAAAGGGGCTTAGAAAAAAGGTTGAATCTATAAATGCGCTTGAGCAAGAAGTGCAGGTATTATCCGATATAGATTTGATGCAAAAAAGCTTAGACCTAAAGCAAAGAGTGCAGACCAATATCGGAGACTCTACAGAAGCTATTGCTGCGAAGACTCCATTTGATCTAGATACAGTTCTGCCG
>JACCDZ011934460.1_pt1 | contig 17194 bp, 10 predicted proteins | sample 7449551 | NCBI WGS metagenome assembly JACCDZ01 (sample SAMN15323452, study PRJNA562643) | freshwater metagenome | isolation source: river surface water | place: USA:Blue River Watershed | collected 2017-08-18 | reverse complement strand
TCATCGAAAGCGGCGGCGACAACCTGGCCGCCACCTTCAGCCCCGAGCTGAGTGACCTCACGATCTACGTGATCGACGTGGCGGCAGGTGAAAAGATCCCACGCAAAGGCGGCCCCGGCATCACCAAAAGCAATTTTTTCGTCATCAACAAGACCGATCTGGGCCCGAATGTGGGCGCCGATCTGGATGTGATGCGTGCCGACACCGACCGCATGCGCCCCAACCCGGACACCCGCCCCTGGGTCATGACCAACCTGAAAACCTTGGACGGACTGGCCGAAGTGGTGGCCTTCATTGAGAAACGGGGCATGCTGAGCCCCACTTGAGTCGCTTTTGCCGGACCGTGTCGATCCCGCCATTTATCTCGTTACAATCTCCCCCCAAGGAAGCGTGTCAGAGTGGTCGATTGCACCGGTCTTGAAAACCGGCGACTCGAAAGGGTCCGTGAGTTCGAATCTCACCGCTTCCGCCAGAAGGCTGTTAGATAGCCTTTTCTGATGGCGTGATGCCCTTCACATCAGCATGATGGGATGACTCAGAAAATAACCAAAACCCCGCAAAGTCCTGATGGCATTTTCTGGCGCCCCGCATTGCGTGAGCTTTCTGCGCAAGGCGCTGATACGCATTTCCAGATTTGCCACCACCAACCCCTTGTCTTTGGCATCAATCAGCTGCATCGCTTGCCAGCGCTCCAATTTCTGCCCTGCAGCCCTGGACAATGCTGCGAGCAAAAGACTTTCCGGCAAGGTCAAAGTGACTGCTCCCTTGGGCCCAGTCAAACTGAGTGTCTGACTATTTAAAACCAGCTGCTTTGACACGGTTTTGCCGCCAGACTTGAGACGATGCGCCAGATTGTTGATGCACACCAGCAACTCGCTTTGCTCTACGGGCTTGATCAGATAGTTGTCGGCGCCAGACTCATATCCGGAGAGTCGATCTTTTAATTGACCTCGGGCTGTCATAAGCACAATGCCAGCAACAGGCTGACTCGATCGGATGCGTTGCGCCAGACTGAACCCGTCTTCTCCAGGCAAGTTGACGTCTATGACGTAAAGATCAGGCACATCGCGCGTCGGTGTGTCGTCTACATCCTCAGCACAGACAACTCCGCTGACATGATGCCCTTTTGATTGAAGAAAATCGACCGTGGCCTCGCGCAAGCCATCGTTGTCTTCGACCACCAGAATATGAAGTGAAGGAGCTTTGGGCATCAGGTCTTAATGGGATTCAAGGGCAATTCAGACTCGATCATAGAAAACAAGATAGCAACCATCCCAAAGGAAACCAAATCAGACAGCTGAAGCTGATATGGGCAGTTGCAAGACAAAACGTACGTGCACGCTGTCGGGCGCGTACACCGCATGGCCGCCCAGGGTTTGCATCAGCTTATGCACAAGAAACAACCCTAACCCTGTACCAGCCTGACGTCTTGCCTGTGGACTGCGGTAGTATTTATCAAACACCTTGTCAGCATCTGGCCAGCCAGCAAGACCCGGCAGGTTAGAAATCTCGATCCGGACCTGACCCGGCGTCTCTGGCGAAGGCTCTTGTGCTTTCAGATGTAACAGGATCAATGAGTCAGCAGCAGCGTATTTGCAGGCGTTCTCAAGCAGGTTGCTCAGCACGACGAACAGCAACTGCCTGTCAGTCTGGATGAAGCACTGCGCCGGCATCTGCATTTGCACCTGCGCAGGCTGTGCGCACGAAGAAACAGCATCAAGTATCAGTTTGACCAAATCCGCATGCTCGCTGTTGACCAGCAATTGACGGTCATCAAGCTGAGTGGTTTGCAAGCAACGCTCAATCACCCTGTTCATGTCACCGATGGCACGTTTGATGGCCTGAGTGCCTTGAGCACCCGGATCAAGTCGCATGTGCATCGTCGCCAGCGGTGTTTTCAGTTCATGGGTCAACATGACCATCAGCTGGGCCTGATCTTCACGCATCTGGCGCTCATGAGCAATTTGAAGGGTACTTTTTTCCAAATCTAATTGTGCTTGCTGCCTTTTTTTACTTAATATGAATGCACGGTATTGCAACATCAACATCAGCAACACGCTGCTGACCAACGTGTGCAGCTGGCTGACATAGATAGTCCACTCGCTGGCGGGGAGCCAACCCAAACCGGTCGTGGAAGACAGCATAAAAATTGTGAGAAAACTCACATAAAAAGCCACCAACACCTGCCTGGTCAAAGCTGGCTCCGCAATGGCGTCTGGCGCCATTACCCAAACTCTGCCTGTGATAGCGCACACCAGACAAATCGGTGGCGCCAACAGGATGGTCACCATATTGCTTTGCAAGGCCCAAGTGACTTGCCCCAAGGCCAACAGCGCCAAATTGACCAGCACCAGCGCCAGCATGGCATAAAGCAAGCCCATGGCCCAAGTGACAGGCCGAAATTCGCGCAAGAAGCGGATGTGAAAGACCACACCCCCGCCCACCACCAGGACCGAAAACAAACTGCCCAGCAAATTCAAGGTCTCGGCACTCCAGGCCAAAGGCCAAAAGACCCGAAAGAAGCCCAGGGAGGTGAGCCCAAACAAGCCGGCAGTCAAGTTCATCAACGCAAAAGAGCCCATCACCGCATCACGAGTCAACAGCAGGTTGACGACGCCCCAGAGCAATAGCACCATGACTGCGCCGATGTAAAAGCTGGTGATGACGTTCCACCGCAACGTCGTGGATGCCAGTGTGTCCTGGGGCAATGCCTCCACATGGATCTGTCGGGTGCTGGTGGACTGCAACCGCAGCCAAAGGTCACGCGGGACATTGCCACGGGCAATGGGCATCAAAAAGTCTGTGCCCTGCAACACGTCCTGCTGAGGGTGCTGACGATCACCGACCACACCCACCCGGCCGCCAGGCGCCAGCGGATCAAATACCACCACCTCATCCAGGTACACAGGGCGAATGCGCAGCACCAGCGGGTCGAGCGGAGCAGAGGGCAGTTGCAAAGGGTTGGGCTCAATGCGCAACCGCAGCCACAACACTCCCCTGCCAAATCCCTGGTTCAAGGTCTCCTTAAAGGGCTGCATGGCACGCTCCTGCACCTCAGTCCAGGTCAGTTGACCGGTGGGGTCTTCCAGCCAGCCTCTCTCGACGATGTGGTCCTGCGCATGGGCAGAACCGGCCCCCGCCAGGCAAATCCAAAGCAACACCCAAACCAGGGCTGTGTAACGCCACCAAGGGCGGTGGTGAAAAGCATCAAGCATGTTGAAGTCAGGGATTTGGGATTTTTTAGGTTTTAAAAAAGGCACCCGATAGAGTTTATTCAATGGTGTTTCAAGACGCCTCTTCATTGCACAACGCACTTTAGGACATTTCTCTTGACCACTTCCATCGTTGCCCCATCGCTTTCCAACCTACAGGTCAACACCTGGACCCCTGTTTACAGCTCTGCGCCGGCGGCTGGCTTCTCTGGCACCGTGCGGATTGTGGCGGAAATCGGTAGCGGCAACATCAAGCTCAGCAATAGCAGCACCGGGGTGACGACCTCCACCGGCTACGGTAATTTGTACGACGGCTCAGCCAACAGCATTGCGTTTGAGGGCACGTTGAGCCAGGTCAATGCAGCCCTGCAATCGCTGCAGGTTTACAACAGCAATGCCAATGCCAACCCCACGCTCAATATCAGTGCGGTCAGAGGTGGCCAAGCCTACAACCCGAACAACGGGCATTACTACGAATACATCAAATACGGCAGCACCATTAACGGCATCACCATTAACGATACAACCTGGACAGCCGCCGAAAATGCTGCGAGATATTTCGTAATGAAATTCAACGGGTTGGATGGCTACCTGACCACCATCACCTCGCAGCAGGAAAACGACTTCATCGTCGCCAAAGTGGGCGGTAACGCCTGGATTGGTGCCAACGATGTGGCAGTCGAAGGAGAGTGGCGGTGGGTGACCGGGCCAGAAGCTGGCACCCTCATCATGACCGAGCCCAGTGACGGCAATAACCCTGTTTACAACACGTCCCCCTATTACAGCTGGCAAACAGGTGAACCTAATAACGGCGGTGGTACTGAGGATTACGCCCAGCTCATTAGCAGCAACACCGGAGGTCTGGTCGCCGGAAAATGGAATGACTTGAACAATACCGGCGGCGGTGGAGATTACACCGTTACTGGCTTCGTCATTGAGTACGGCGGAATCGGTACACCCATCGAGGCCGCGGCCACTTCAAGCACCACTCTCACTGTGCAGGCCACCCCAGACATCACCAGCAATGGCAGCGGCGCCAGTGCCAGCATCAGTTACGCCGAGAACGGTACCTTGGCGGTCACCACCGTTACCGCCACCGATGCCGATAGCGGCGACAGCAAAACCTACAGCATCACGGGCGGCGCCGATGCGGCGCTGTTCAATATCGGCAGCAGTAACGGCGCACTCACGTTCAAAACCAGCCCCGACTATGAAGGTGTGGGCGACAACAGCTACGAGGTCAAGGCCCGCGTCACCGACAGCACTGGCCTTTACGACGAGCAGACCCTGACGGTGAACGTCACGGATGTGAACGACAACGCGCCTGTTTTCACCAGCGGCACTACTGGCAACGTTGCCGAGAACGCCGCCACCAGCACCGTGATCTATGACGCAGCGACCACGGATGCGGACGGCACAGCCACCAATCAGAATTTGGCTTACAGCCTCAAAGGAGATGGCTCAGCTGACGATGCCGAGTTGCTGAACATCAACAGCACGACCGGCGAGGTCACCCTCAAAGCCAGCGCCAACTACGAGGCCAAAAACAGCTACACCTTCACTGTGGTCGCCACCAATGTGGGTACCGGAGCCACCTTGGGCGCGGAGCAAGCGGTGACCGTCAGCGTCACCAATGTCAACGAAGCGCCCTCGATCACCAAACCTGCATCGCAGACCGTCAACGAAGACGCCAGCATCGGCATCACGGGTCTCAGTTTTGGTGATGGCGATGCAAGCAACGATCTGCTGCGTGCCACGCTCAGCGTCAGCCACGGCACTCTGACGCTGGCCGGTACCACCGGCATCACCGTCGATGCCGGCGCCAACGGCAGCGCCACCATGACCGTCAGCGGCACGCGCGACGCGATCAGCACCGCGGTGGCTACGCTGACCTACGCGCCAGTTACCGACTACAACGGCAGCGACCCGCTGAACATCAGCGTGACCGACAGCGGCAACGTGGGCACTGGCGGCGTGCTGACGAGCACGGACACCCTGGCCATCACGGTCACATCGGTGAACGATGCGCCCATGTTCACCAGCGCGGCGGTGAGCCTGTCGTATGCGGATACCGGGGCCGTGGACACGTTTGCCGCCCCCGATTCCGGCTCGACCAGCGGCACACTCACAGCACAGGATGACCACAGCGGTGCGCCCAGCGAAGACGGCACGCTCACGTTTGGAGTGTCGGGCGGCACGGTCGCTTCAGGCATTTCGTCGGTCACGGGCACCTACGGCACTATGTCGGTGAATACCTCGACAGGGGCTTACACCTTCACGCCGAACGCCACGGCCATCAACGCCTTGCGTGCGGGCGCGACCGCAGCGCCCACATACACCCTGACCGTCTCCGACGGCCAAGGTGGATCGGCCACTCAGACCCTCACGGTTAATCTGAGCGGGGCCAACGACGCGCCAGTCGGCACAGACGGTTCAGTCACCCTGCTGGAGGACAGCACCGGCACGGCCATCACCGCCGCCCAGTTGGGTTTTACCGATCCCGTTGACGGCACGGACGACGCTTTGGCGGCGGTGCAGATCACGACCTTGCCTGCAAAGGGCAGCCTCACCCTGGATGGCGTGGCTGTCGTTGCGGGCGTCGTGATCGCGGTCGCCGACATCAACGCCAACAAGCTCCTCTACACGCCTGCGGCCAACGAAAACGGCTCGTCGAATGCCAGCTTCACTTTCCAGGTGCAGGACGATGGGGGCACTGCCAACGGCGGCGTGGATCTGGACCCAACGCCCAACACCTTCACCATTCATGTCGACCCGGTCAACGATGCGCCAGTGCTCAGTGGCACCGGCGCCGACATGACGGGCTTGAACGAGGATGCCGTCACGGATGACTTGAATGCAGGCCAGACTGTAGCCAGCTTGCTGGCCACGATCACGGACACCGATACGACCCTGGGCAGCACCACCCACGGCACCGATAACGGGCTGCTGACGGGGGTGGTGATTTACAGCACCACGGTCAATGGACCGTCCACCGGTGGCAAGTGGCAATACAAGGTGGACGGCGGCAACTGGACAGATGTGGGCAGCGTTTCAGGCACCAGCGCCTTGCTGCTAAAAGCTAATGACTATGTGCGGTTACTGCCCGATGGAAAAAACGGCCAGACCGCCAGCTTCGATTACTACGCTTGGGATCAGGCGATGGGGAGTACCGGCAGCAAGGTGGACGTCAGCACGCGCGGCACCACCACGCCGTTCTCCACCGGCAGTGACAAAGCTTCCATCAGCGTGACGGCCGTCAACGATGCACCGGCGCTGGATCTGGATGGCAATAACTCCTCTACCGCTACCGGCACCGGTTTCACCACCGTGTTCCGCCCACTGGGGCAGTCCGCGGCCCTGGTGGACAGCGACGTTCTTATCAGCGATGTGGACAAGCTGGGTAATGCTGCCAACCAAACCGACACCCTGACCACAGCCAAGGTGTTCATTGCCACCGGTGCCCTCAATAACATTGGCACCACCAAATACGAAACCCTGTCATCCACCACTGGCAGCAGCTTCACAGCAACCAGCGGGGCGGTCATCAGCATCAGCGGCAACGGCATTTCGTCCACATCGCCGCTGACGCTGACCGGTGCAGGTACCTGGGCCGATTACCAGGAGGCTCTGCAAACCCTGCGCTACCAAAACACCAGCGACAGCGCGGTAGCGGGTAACCGTACCATCTCCATTACCGTCACCGATGCGGCTGTCACCACCGGCGACGATGACGACCGCCTGCCGTCCGCCGTGGCAACCAGCACCGCTCAGGTGATCTGGGCACCTGTCCAGGACCTGAACGGCAGCGTGGTCGGCAAGACCAACACCACCACCTACGTGGAGGACACTACCGGTATCCACATTGCCGCATCAGACGCCGTGATCAATTCAGGAGCGACGGTCAAGTCCCTGGTCGCGACCTTGAAAAATCCGCAGGATGGCGCCACTGGCGATGCAGAGTCCTTGTACATCGATGCCACCACAGTGACCACACTGCAAGGCGTAGGCTTCACCATCACGGGCAACGGCACCCACACGCTGAGCCTAATGGGTGATCTGGACAAAAGCTTATATGGCCTGGCCCTGCAAGCCATTCAATACAAGAACACCTCGCAAAATCCCAGCACCGATGCCAGAACGGTGGAAGTCACCGTTACCGACGTGAACGAACAGGCTGGTGCACCGGTGGTGTCCACCATCAACATCACGCCGGTGAACGATGCGCCATCGGCCATTGCTTTGTCTGCAAGCACCATCTCGCTGACTGCCGACGGCATCCAAAACGTCACAGCAACCGCTGCTGTAGAAGTCGCTACCATTAACGTGACCGACGTAGACAACAGCACCCACACCCTGAGCGTGGGCGGCTCCGATGCCGCGCTGTTCGAGGTGGTGAACGGCAAGCTGCTTCTGAAAGCTGGCACCACGCTGGACGCGACAGCCAAGCCCAGCTACGCCGTCAACGTCACGGCCGACGATGGCGGTGTGCTCAATAACACCCTCACTGAAAGCTTCATCATCCAGGTGACAGAGGCTGTGGCACCACTGTTCAGCATTGCGGCGGTCAAGGACAAGACCCTCACGCTGTATTACCAAGACAGCAGCAGGCTGGACCCGACCAAGGTCCCGGCGGCCAGCGCTTTCACAGTGCCCGGTTACACGGTCAGCGCGGTCTCCATTCCCGACGACACCTCCAAAACCATGGTGCTCACGCTGAACGCGGCACCCACGGGAGCGGTCACAGTGAGTTACACCGCGCCAGAGAGCAACCCGGTGCAGGACACTTCGGGCAACAAGGCGGCATCCCTTACCAGCGCTTCGGTGGTCAGCGGTACTGTCAGTCGTGATTCTTCACTGACCGTCACCACGACCAGTGGCGGCACTGTACCCGCTCCATTGGGCGACTTCACTTTGGTCAACGACAGCACCAATCCGGTGACCGTGACCGGTGTTACGGCAGGACAAACGGTCACCGTCTCGGGAACGGGAAACACCCTTGTGCAGGACCCTGCAGGTAATCTGACGGTAAACAACAACGGAACCGGCACGGTCACCGTCAACGGCCTCAATACAGGCAGCAAACTGACCGTCAAGGGCAGCAGCCCGACCACCATCAACAACCCGGACGGCAGCCTCAGCGTGGACAACACCGGCACAGGCCTGGTGACGGTCAGTGGAGACCTGGCAGGCGACACGCTGACCATTGACGGCACGGGCAGCGGCCCGGTGGCGATCAACAACACCGGCAGCACCGCAGTCACCGTTGCAAGCGTCAATGATGGCCAGACCATCACGGCGTCCGGCAGCGGCCCGACCACCATCCACAACCCGGACGGCAGCCTCAGCGTGGACAACACCGGCACAGGCCTGGTGACGGTCATTGGCAATCTGGCGGGTGACACGCTGACCATTGACGGCACGGGCACCGGCCCGGTGGCAATCAACAACACCGGCAGTACCGCCGTCATCGTGACAGGCGTCAACAACGCTCAGGCCATCACAGCCTCTGGCACTGGCCCGACCACCATCAGCAACCCGGACGGTAGCCTCAGCGTGGACAACACTGGTTTGGGTGCGGTCACGGTGACCAGCCTGAACGATGGCGTCACACTCATGGCCTCCGGCACCGGCCCCAACACTGTGAGTAACCCGGATGGCAGCCTGACCGTGGCCAACGGCGGTACGGGCACGGTGACCGTGAATGGCCTGAAAGATGGCACCACACTCACCATTTCCGGAACAGGCCCCACTCTCATCTCCGACCCCGCTGGCGATCTTTCGATTGCCAACAGCGGTGAAGGGACTGTGACGGTCGCTGGCCTCAAGGCAGATGCTGTTTTACAGACGACTGGCGCTAAGCACATCATTGTGGACTTGAGCCACCTGACCTCGGGTCAGACCATTACCATCGACAACGACGGTAGCGGGTTGATCAATCTGGTGAATGTACCAGAGGGCGTCACTGTACTGACCGCGGGTGGCACAGGAACTGGCGGCATCAACTACGCCCCAACCATCAGCGGGGTCCCGGGTGCTGCACAGGATGTGACGGCAAGCAGCACCGCCGCCTTGGCGGACTTCACGGTAGGCGATAAAGACGCCGACCACACCCTGACGGTCACCCTCACGACCGCCAACGGCACGCTGAACAATTTGATGGATGCGAACCTCGGCACCCCAGGTATCCAGCTCATAGGTACCGCTAGCGACATTAACACCGCCTTGGTCGGCGCCACATTCAAGGCAGAAACCGTTGGTGCAGCAAACATCCTCGTCAGCGTGACGGATGGTTTGATGGCCAGTCCTGTCACGGCGACTTACCAGCTGACATCGACAACTACTGGCAGTGGCGATGATTCGGACGGGGCCACAGGCGGCTCGGGCAGGAACACAAGCGGCGCGAGCATGACCACCGATGTCAACGGCAATACAACCGTGGTCAACAACGGTAAGACGCAGGCAACTGTCAATGCTCCCGGCACAGGCGGTACCGTCACCACGTCGGGCACGGGCGATACGGTTATCAATTTCTCGGGATCAATGGTCACAGTCAACCATACCGGAAGCGGCACCACCACTACAACGGGTATCAGCGGCAATGCAACAGTCAACATTTCAGGCAGCGGCGCTCAAGTAGTGGACTTGTCTGGCGTGCCCTTGGGGCAAACGATCACTATCGACAACAACAGCACAGGCACGGTCAACATCAAGAACTTACCTGATGGCGTGATCGTGGTGATCAAAGGTACAGAGTCGATCAATCTCAACGATACCGACGGTGCCTCGCAGAATATGGAAGACATGGCACCAGCCATGACAGGTGGCGTCCGGGGCGATGGCAACGGCGACGGCTTAGCTGATTCGCTCCAGTCCAACGTGGCCTCAGTGCTGTTCCTGAACAGCTCCACGGCGCAGTCTGCACCGGGCAATGCAATACCGCTTTATGTGTCGCTGGTCGCAGATTCACGCAACGGCGTGATCGATACCGCCGACAGCAACAGCGCTAACTTGAGCAATGTGCTTCAGCTAGACCGCCCCACCGATACGCCCACCGACATGCAGATGCCGATGGGATTGGTGGCGTTCACGGCCAATGTGGGCAGCGCGGGTGTGACTGAAACTTTCAGCTTGTTTGTGGACGCCAATCTGACGGTGAACGGCTATTGGAAACAAAACGCTGTAGGTACGTGGGTCAACCTGGCCAGCAACCCACATGGTGGCCTTATCGTGACGGACACACAGGGCAAGACCCGTCTGGATTTTCAGATCCAAGACGGTGGCGAATTTGATGCCGATGGCATAGCCAACGGTTCCATTGTGGACCCAGGTGCGGCGGGCTACATGCCCCTGAGCCTAGTGGGCTACACACCCGATCTGTCTGACAGTGGCTTTTGGTTATGACTTTCGAAGCTAACAAAAAACTTGATGCCTTCATCATGCACGACAGAACTCAAACACTTGCATACCCGTCCAAATTCACCGCGCATCGAATCATTTCGCAGATCTGGCTGGCTTGCACTGCAATGCTGATCAGCGCATGCGGTGGCGGTGGAGATGCCATGACCGTCCCGAACACCACCCCAACGCCTCAACAGCCCCCTACAGAGCCAGGGGCAGCAATGCTGCAAGGTCGCTGGCTCACTTCCAACGGTATCACTCCGACACGCACAGCTATTGTGCTGACCACAGCTGCCGGTGATACCGAAATGTGGCTGCTATCTAGTGACTTGAGCAGCCTTTCAAGATTGCAAGTCAGTACATCAGGGGCGGATGGGGTAAGTGCCACTGGTAAAACCTATAGCCTGCCCAGCAGCACCAGCAACCCAGCACAAAGCGCCACTTACAGCGGCAGCGTCAACCTGAGCAACAACACCCTGAGCTTGAACGCCGAGGCTTTGCTGCTCACACGCAGTGATGAATTGACAACACCCACTGCGCTGACCGATGTGGTGGGCAGCTGGAGCGCCAGTGCTGGAGGGCAACGCGTGACGCTGCAGTGGACCATTGATGCTAACGGCATCATTGGCGGGCCCAGCAGCACCGGTTGCAGTTACAGCGGCATCTTGAGCGCACGCAGGGATGGCAACGCCTACAATGCCAGCGTGACTGAGACTTGCTCTTCTGGCATCATCAATTTTGCAGGCATCGCCACTTACCGCGCCAACCTGGCTACATTGACGTTGGTCTTGATTAGCACTGATGCAGATCAGTCCCAGGGTTTGGTGTTGAGTTTGAACAGGCCTTGATGCTTGAGCTGGCTGCTGCTGACGACTGCAGGTGCACGATAACGCCGTGTAGCGTATGCCCATCACCCCCACTTAAGGCAACGCTGAATAAGTCCACCGCCGACAGTCCCAAAGCGATACATAGTGACGAAACAACAAACTTGCTGCGGCTTAAGTGCCACGTGTCCAGCCACACCCCCAGGCCATCGGTCAACAGCACTTTCATGCGGTTATTACGTGCGTTAGCAAAAAAGTAGGCGCAGTGCCAGTACTTTGAAATCTTCGCTTTATCGACAGCATGAAATTCGAGGAGGTTTTTAAGCTTACTCTATGCTTCCAAAATGCTCTGCGTATGTCACGCAAGCAAGAGGAGATGACAGGACAGATACGCTTCACGCCGGGAGCTTTACTGTGAATTTCGCTGCTTGTTCAGCAGTGCCTAATAACGTCCACAGAGCGCTTTTTTATTTGTCGAGCCGCTTGCAAGACCCGCCAATGATCGCGGTCACTCAGCGCATCATGCCTTCGCTGGTAACACGCCCACCAACATGGCTTCCACAAGCTCCTGAACGGCCAACGCCTCTTCGGCTGTGGCCACCTTGTGGGGCTGGCCTCGAAGCCATCGGTCCACTTCGGTCAGTTGTCGCTGCAATGCGCTGGTACGGGGGTCTTCCGTGGTCCAGTCCAAGGCTTCCACCCAAGGACCGCCGTCGGAGCGCCACAGTTGGTAAAACTCCCTGAACTGGTGGTTCATGCGGCTGGCTCGCACGGTGACTTCCTGCCGATCGGGCTGCTGTCCGCCAGTGGTGGCCATCACTGTGACGGGCTTGCCGTCTGCAGTCGTCAATCGCGCCAGCATGTCCAGCTCACACAAAGCCGGGTCTTGCGGATAACGTGGCGATGCCCAATCGAGCGTCAGCGGCCCCAGAAAACGGCCTGCCAGAAACAGGAAATGCGAAATCACTTCGCGGGTGTAGCCGCCCTCATGACGAAGGCGCAGCCAATCGGCGTCCTTTTGCCAGGCACGGGGCCAGGCGGGATACTGGACCACGATGTCAATGCCCAGCAGCTCACCCGTTTCACCGGCATCGATGGCACGTTGCAACTCTTGAAAGCCACGCGAGGCAGCCTGGGTGAAGTTCACCACCCCGGGCAAGCGTGCTGTGCGCAGCTGCGCCACCAAATCGTGGCTCTCGGCATTGTCGCAACCCAATGGTTTTTCCATGAACACCCCCTGACCGGCTGCAGCCGCCTGCAGCGCATAGGCTTTGCGCGGTCCCGGCGGACACGCCAGATAGACCACCTGCGCACCGTCCATGGCCATTTCGGCGCTGGATGCGATGGGCACTTGCGGCATCAGCGCCCGTGTTTTCTCCACCGAGGCGCTTGAAGGATCCCAAACACCACTGACCTCGAACAAAGGATGCTGCCAAGCGTTTTCCAGCATGCGCCGCCCCATGATGCCAAGCCCGATGATGGCCAATTTGTGTTTCATGCGTTTCTCCTTCAAAGGGCAAGCTTAACAAGCTGCTGCCGCCTGCATGTCACCTGCCCTACAGACCTTGCAAAGCACAACACGCCAGGATGCACTGTCGCCAAGGGTGCTGACTTGCAGCTGGTCAACAAGTTAAATCAGGCGTTCACCAACAAACAGGGAGACCATCATGGTGCTTTCACAATGGGCACGCCATTCAAGCCGACATGCAAGCAAGGCGCTGTTCGCCATCACCTGCAGTGTTGCGGTGCTGATGCCGACATGGGCCCAAACCACCCCGCTCTCAACCCACACCCGCGTCCAGGCCCTGGCTCAAGCACAAACACCGGCCTTGCTGGACACCCTCAAGGATTTGGTGTCCATCGAGTCGGGCAGCCGCGATCTGGAGGGCCTGGAAAAGCTCAGCCAATTGCTGGCACAGCGTCTGCAGCAAATGGGCATGGAGGTCAAAACCATCCCGACCCAGGCACCTGACTTTCACCCACAGCTCAAGGGCGCCAAGTTGGGCTCTGTGGTGTTTGGCAGCAAAAAAGGCAAAGGCCAGAAGAAAGTTTTGTTGATCGCCCACATGGACACGGTGTACTTGAAAGGCATGGTGGCCAAACAGCCCTTCCGCATCGATGGCAACAAGGCCTATGGTCTGGCCATAGCGGATGACAAGGGCGGCGTGGCCCTGATCCTGCACACCATCAAAATGCTGCAGGACATGGGCTTTGACGATTACGCTGAACTCGCGGTGGCCATCAATGGCGATGAAGAAGTCGGCTCTGCCGGCTCCAGCGCCTTGCTGGTCCGATGGGGTGAAGAATACGATGCGGTCATGTCGTTCGAGGGTGGTGGTGTCGACAAGGACATGGTCCGCCTGGCCACCAGCAGCATTGCCATTGTGGAGATGAAGGTCACGGGCAAGGCATCGCACGCTGGAGCCAACCCAGAAGGCGGGCGCAATGCTGTTTATGAACTGGCGCACCAGATGCTCAAAACCCGCAACCTGGGCGATCCGGCCAAAGGCCTCAAAATCAATTGGACTGTGGCCCGAGGTGGCGATGTGCGCAATGTGATTCCAGCCTCGGCCACCGCCATTGCCGATGTGCGATCGCTGTCCAACAAGGATCTTGATTTGATGGAGTCTTCACTCAAGGAAGCCATCAAGGACAAATTGATTCCGGATACCCGCATCGAGCTGAGCTTTTACCGCAGCCGCCCGGCATTTGAGGCCACCGAAGCATCCCGGGTCATGGCTCGCCATGCTCTGGGCATCTTTCAGGAAATAGGGCAGACCTTGAACGTGCAAGAGCGTGCCACCGGTGGCGGCACCGACGCCGCATTTGCGGGATTGCGTCCCAAAGGAGGCGTGCTTGAAAGTTTTGGATTGCGCGGCTTCGGCGCCCATTCCAATGACGATGAATACATCTTCATCGACTCGATTGCCCCGCGCCTTTATTTGTCCACCCGCATGGTCATGGACGTGGGCAGCGGCAAAGTCAAGTGGTAACACACCGGCGTGCCCACCATCGGGTAGCCACTGAAACCATTGGCACACTTGATGCGTGATACGCTGATCTTGTGTTTGATTCGAAGGTACCGCATCATGAATTCCAAAGTATTGAAAACCATCGCAAGTCGTCGTTTTGTCCTGATGGCTTGCTGCATCGGTGCAGGCCTCGGCCTGTCAACCGGACAGGCGTTGGCGCAAGAGTTTCCACCTAAAAAGACCATCAGCATGGTGGTCGGTTTCGTCCCCGGTGGGGCGGCAGACACCGGTGCCCGCATCATTGCCAAAAAGCTGGGAGAAAACCTGGGCATTGCGGTCGCCGTGGAAAACAAGGCCGGTGCAGGCGGCAACATTGCCCACCAATACACCGCCACAGGCCCGGCAGACGGCAGCGTGTTGCTGTTTGGTTCGGTGGGGCCGCTGACCATTGCGCCACACATGATGAAGTTGCCCTACGATCCCGTCAAAGATCTGGCCCCCCTGACCATGGCCGTGAACTTTCCGAATGTGTTGGTCGTGCACCCAGGCACAGGCATCAAAACCTTTGCCGAATTCATTGCTGCCGCCAAAAAAGAGCCCGGTAAGATTGATTTTGCCTCGACAGGCCCAGGATCGGCATCGCACCTTGCCGGTGAATTGTTGAACGACATGGCCAAACTGGACACGGTGCATGTGCCTTACAAGGGCGGCGCTGCCGCGCTGCAGGACCTGCTGGGTGGCCGTGTGGCGGCCTGGTATGCCACCATGGCCACAGCGGCACCACACATTGAAGCGGGCAAAGTCATCCCTCTGGCCAGCACAGGCACCCAGCGATTGAGCGCGCTGCCGCGCATTCCAACCATTGCAGAAGCGGGCTACCCAGGCTTCAATGCCACCAATTGGTATGCCTTTGTAGCCTCTTCCAAGGTCCCCAAAGCTATTTTGGACCGTTGGAACACCGAACTCGTCAAAGTCCTGTCTTCACCGGATGTGGTGGAGCAATTGAACAAGCATGGCCTCACGCCCATGCCAGGGACTCGGGATGAGCTGGCACGTTACATGGCCAGTGAAACCGCCACCTGGGGTCGCATCATCCGGGATCGAAAAATAACAGCGCAATGAGACTTGAAGGGCTGAGCACACCGACCGACAAAGTCCGGGTTTCAAGTTGTCGATAAATTCGATAAAATTGAAAAATGGAAAAAAACCACAGTGCTTTCGCCACCGCCTACTTGCGTTTCTTGCAGTTGGCCAAGGTCGTCCAGGCTTTGCCCGACGGGCAGGAGATGGATGCCAACGAATTGGCCTTGCTGGAGTCGGTGGTTCTGCGTTGGTACGAAGACCAGCCCATGACCGTGCGTGAAGCCATCGGTCTGGCGGCCTTGGGCTCTCCCGCCACGCTGCACAAGCGCATCACACGTCTGCGCGAAAAAGACATGCTCAGCACCCTCAACCAGGAAGGGGATCGCCGCGCCAAGTTTTTGATCCCCACGCAGCGAACGCTGGATTATTTCCAGCACCTCGGTCGGTCGATGCAGCAAGCCCACAAAGGGCTCGCCGCATGAAGCATTGGCTGCAAGACGGTCTTGAAAAAACAGCGCTGACATTTCTCAGCGCTGTTTTGTTTGTTGGCTTCTTCCAGTTCAATGGGTGGATTTTTTCTGGCTTTCAGTACAGCGAAGGCGTCAGCTGGGTCTTTTTACCTGCGGGATTCCGGGTCATTCTGGTGCTGGTGCTGGGCCTGCCAGGGGCCTTGGGTCTGATGCTGGGCAGCTGGTTCATTGACCGCGATCTGTTTGGCGGCAACAACGCCCTTTTGGGTTTCATGAATGGCGTGGCGGGTGGCGTCATACCATGGCTGGTGATGAAATGGCTGCAAAAGCGCGGATGGCTGAACCCGCAATTGCAAACCTTGACCGCCCCACAGCTGTTGAACTTGACCCTGATTTTTGCAGCGGCCAGCGCGATTGCCCACCAGCTGGTCTGGTTGCTCTTGGAACGGCCCAATCTGAACATTTGGGTGGATATCTGGCCCATGTTCGTAGGCAATGCATTGGGCGCACTGCTCATGCTCTACGGCTTCAAGTTTGTGCTGGACTGGGTGTCACCCAAACCCTCACACGACGATCACTGAGGCGATGGACTCAAGGGCTTTCATGCAGAAAAAGTGCTTGCAAGTCGCTCAAAAAGTCAAAGCCTTTTTCCGTGGGCCACACCCGGTGCAGATCCCGGCCGATCAGACCCATTTTTTCGGCCTCTTGTAATCCTTGCTGGATGCTGCTCATGGCCAGGCCCGTGCGGTCCACGTAGTCGGCCAGATCAAAACCACCGCGCAAACGCAGTGCGTTGAGCATGAACTCAAACGGCAAGTCCTGGCGTGACACCTCGGTGCTTTGTGTGATGGGCTCGCCTTTCATGGCCTGCTGCATGTAGAGCGCAGGTTCGCGGTAACGCACTTGCCGCAGCACGCGGTGCGCAAAACTGAGCTTGCTGTGCGCCCCGGCACCAATGCCGAGGTAATCGCCAAACTGCCAGTAGTTCAGGTTGTGCGCGCACTGATGGCCTGGCTTGGCATAGGCCGACACTTCGTAACGCGCCAGCCCGGCCGATGCGGTCAGCTCGGTGATGCGGTCCATCATCTCGTAGGCCAGATCGTCTTCGGGCAAAGCGGGCTCGAACTTGGCGAACACCGTATTCGGCTCGATGGTCAAGTGGTAGATTGAGATGTGCCGCGGCGCAAAGGCCAATGCAGTCTGGATGGCCTGCGTCAGGCCTTGCAGCGTCTTGC
>JACCDZ010633528.1_pt1 | contig 17209 bp, 13 predicted proteins | sample 7449551 | NCBI WGS metagenome assembly JACCDZ01 (sample SAMN15323452, study PRJNA562643) | freshwater metagenome | isolation source: river surface water | place: USA:Blue River Watershed | collected 2017-08-18 | reverse complement strand
CTTTGTTGCACTCAATCAATTTGATGTCAGTCAAAATACATGTGCGATTGCAGGGGGAGCGGTAGTAATCCTAACGCGTGTAATTTCAATTCAATTTGACCTTCACCTTCCAAAGTTCACAAAGAAGAAATAAGAGAGTAGAAATGAGCCAAGAAATGCAGCTAACAACCTGTCTCTGGTTTAACGGTAATGCGCGAGAAGCAGCAACTTTCTACACCAGCATCTTTCCGGATAGCGCAATGGCAGATAATTGGATTGCGCCAACTGATACACCGGGTAATAAACAGGGCGAAGAGATCATCGTAAACTTCACGATTTTTGGTCAGCCATTTATCGGTCTCAATGGTGGCCCGCAATTTCCACATAGCGAAGCAATCTCTTTTCAGATTCCGTGTAAAGATCAAGCAGAGATTGATAAATACTGGGAGATTCTGACCGCAGATGGTGGACAAGAGAGTCAATGTGGTTGGCTAAAAGATAAATTTGGAATCTCCTGGCAGGTCGTTTCATCAGAGATGAATAAATATCTTGGTGGTTCAGATGCCGAAGGATCGCAGAGAGCAACGAAAGCAATGTTAGAGATGAATAAGATTGATTTGGCTGCAATGGAGAAGGCTTACCTTGGCAAGTAGTTACTTGCTCTTACGAGCTGGCTTCTTCTTTACGACAGCTTTCTTCGCGGCGGTTTTCTTGACAGGTGCCTTCTTCTTAGGTGCAGCTTTTTTCGCAGCGGATGTCTTCGCTGGAGCTTTCTTAGCTGACGTGCGTTTCCCGACCGACTCTTGCTTCTTATAAAACTTCTCTAAGAATTCATCGAAATTGATATCGTCTTTATCATCGTAGAGATCGACCTTACCCGGAAGGGCCTTAGCTGGCTTAATTTGCTTCGGAGTTTTAATCTTGGCAGGCTTTTCACTCACGGGTTCGAGAGCGTTCTCGGCTCCAGTAATTGCACCAGACTTTCTGCGGCTGCGGCGAATCGCAACTGTTGCAAAGAAGGTAACAACAGCAACCACAGCCACAATTGTCAGAATTACAGGAAGTGAGCGAACCAATACGTTTCGTTCCTGCGGTAGAGAGATCTCATCAATTTTCGACTCGGAATCATCGACACTCTCTTTAGCCTTATCAACCGCATCAAGGGCATTTTCATGAGCGTTGGCAACCTTTTCATTATTGGCCGCTTCAAGCTCATTGGTTTTCAAAATTGCTGCAGCCTTGGCCACCTTCACCTTAGCTGCTTGCGCCTTCACTTGTGCTGCTGTTAATGAATTCTTCTTCGCAATCGCCTGCGCCTTCGCTGAAGTAATTTTCTTTACAATTGCATTCTTTGCAGTTGTTATTGCAGCAAGTTTAGACTGTGTCTTCTTTAACTTCTCCTGCGCGCTTCGAATCGTTGTCTGCAACTTCTTTCCCTGAGCAACCTTCTTCTCAAGAACGTTCTTGGTCTTTTCAAATTCAGCCAGCGCAGCATCAGCTTTCTTCTGAGCTGTTTCAGCTGCAGCCTTATCTCTGTTATAGCGAGCTGTCGCTTGCTCTGCCAAAATTTTAAGTCGATCTGACTCGGCGCTCTGGGAAATAGTCAGATTCCCACCAGCGTCTTGATTTTCGACTGTGTATGGCTTCTCGGTTGTTGTTAAGTTCTTCGACTTAGTTGCAGCTTTATATGCAGCGACAGCGGATTCAGCAATTATCTTACTCTCAGCTGCAGTTGTCGCTCTCTGTTGTGCAATAGAAGCTGCTTTTTCTGCGATCAGTTTAACTTCGTTAAAAGTGTTCTGATACTTGTTGATCTCAATCCGCAATTTCTCATAGCTCTTCTGAGCAACTGAAATTTCTTGACGGACTTCAGCAATTTCAGCGACGACTGCCTTCTCTTCTCGCTTCTCCTGGGCTAACTCGCTCTTAAAGGTGTCAATCTTCACATTGATCTCTTTAAGTTGAGTATTTGCTGTGGCAACTTCTTGCTGAGCGGCTTCAAGTACACCTTTCGCCTCAGCTACTGTCTTTGCAGCATCGGCTACCTTGGCAGGAGAAATATCTGGCGCTTTTTCAAACTTCGCCGCAGCTTTTGTTGCACTCGATGCAACCTTATTGATCTTTGTTCTAATCTTTGATATTTCTTCCTGTGCTTTTGCCTTGGCCTTTTCAGCAGCAGCATCGGCAGTGGCTTGCGCTGCGGCTATCTCAGCTTGTGCTTTTGCCTGTGCGCGATTTGCCTCTTCTTTTGCAGCTTCTGCCTTCTTCTGCGCATCAGACTTCATCGCCTCTTCGGCATCTGCTAACTCTTTTGCCGCTTCATCGGCCTTCTTCTTATCTGCGGCTAATTTTCGAGCTGCTGCCTCTTGCTCTGCTCTTGCATTTGCAGCAACCTGTAACCAATATTGACGATCAGCATCTGATCCCTGATTTGCAGCAGCTGCCACACGCCGCGCAGCTTCTTCTTCTGCAGCCCGAGCTGCAGCTTCGGCTTTGACCTGATCAGCCAGGGCCTTATCTGCATCAGCCTTCGCTTTTGCGGCATCTTCGGCAGCTTTTGCGGCAGCAGCGGCTGCAGCCTGTGATTGACGGCTGGCCTCATCTAATGCAGCTTTCGCAGCAGCAGCAGCAGCTGCAGCTGCAGCTGCAAAGTCATCGCCTGCATCAGCAACAGATTCGAGAGTTGAGGCCGCGCTAGAAAGAGATGTGGATTTAGCTTCTGCAACCGCAGCTGCCGCCGCAGCTGCAAGATTTGCCGCTTCGACTGCGGCAAGTTCAGCTTGACGTGCGGCGTATGCAGCAGCCGCGGCCTTTGCATCATTTTCTAGTTTTAATTTAGCCGCAGCTTCTGCTGCTGCAATGCCATCTAGTCGAGCTTTCTCTCTAGCGGCTGCAGCTGCTGCATCTGCGGCAGCCTGTGCGACCGCAAGTGCATCTGCTTTGGCTTTATCTGCCGCAGCTTTTGCGGCATCTGCAACGCGCTGTACTTCTGCTGCTGCTTCTGCATCAGCTTTAGCTTTAAGTGCTGCTGCCGCTGCTGCCTCCGCCGCCGCTCGTGCATTGGCTGCTGCTGTAACGGCTGCTGCTGCGGCATTAGCAGCATCAATCTGTGCCTGCGCATCTGCAGCCTTCTGTCGCTCAGCTGCTTGCCAGATGTCATAAAGTTGTGACCTTGTTAGATTTGCTCCACTTGGAACTGTCTTTAAATATTTAAATCCATCCTCCGAAATACCTTCATTTACAATTAATTCATCTGTGCTTGCTGAAAAATCTTCAAAGATTTGACCGGGCGCCATTCGAAGCGACGCAGGAGCATTGTCATAAGCGCTCTTCGCATCCGTTGCGGCGTTGGCAGATGCAGCCGCTCTACTTGCAGCAGCTTCGGCAGCAGCAGCTGCATCACGCTCTGCTTGTGCACGCGCAGCAGCTTCAGCTCGAGCAGCAGTTTCTGCGGCAGCTTTCGCGGCATTTTCTCGCTCTAATCTATCTGCTGCCTCTTTTGCAGCCGCAGCCGCAGCATTCTTTCGTTCAATTTCTGCTTGCAGCGCAGCTTGTTGGGATTCATATAGTGCTTGCGCAGCAGCAGCGAGAGCTTGCTGCCGTGCAACTTCTTGTCGTTGTGCTTCAACTGCAGCCTGTGCCTGGCGGATTTTTTCTGCAGCAGCAGCTTGTTCCGCCGCAAGTTTTGCAGCGGCAGCTTCGGCTGCAAGCCGCGCAGCAGCAATTTGCCGACGCTTCTCGGCTTCCGCTTCTGCGGCGGCAGCAGCGGCACGTGCAGCAGCAGCTTGTTCCTCTGCAGCAATTCTTGCTTGCTCACGTGCGCGAGCGGCAGCCGCGGCAAACTCTGCTTGTGTTGTTGCGGCGGCGGCAGCTTGTGCAATCGCTTCTTGCTCTGCCTTTTCTGCAGCTGCTTTTGCAGCAGCGGCTTCAGATGCTGCACGTTGCTCAGCTGCACGTTGCTCAGCTGCTTGCTGTGCAAGTACAACGGGATCTAAACAATCAGGAAGATCTGGCGGATAAGCAGCTGGTCCTTGACAGACAGAGGCTGCATTAACGCTCGTGTTAGGAAGTTGTGCAAATACCAGCGAGAGAACAACGGTGGAGATAACCACCAAATATCTGTTCCTCGGAGTGCTCAACATTTTGAATTACCTTCTTTAACATTTGTCTTTAATCGTGAGCGAAGTTTCGCGAACGAGCGGTTGATCTACGAAGGTAATGTTACCGACGCCGCCGCTGAAATTCGCGAGTAGTTCTTCACTAGCTCCTGGTGCAAGGTCAACATCTGCAACATAGATGGGTCTTTTACGTTCAACTGAAGAACCACCTAAATTCGCTGTTCGGTTTTCACGCGAAACACTGACCAATTTAGAACCGGTCGGACCGTAGATAAAGACTTTAAATCGATGAGCACCAGTGACGAGTGATGCAGGTTTTCCCTTATCTGCGCGAGTTAAAACGTATGCCGGAAGTCCAACACCTGTAGTTAATACATTCTTAACAGTAATTCGCACCTGAGTTTCCCTGACTCGGTTGCAAGATTTACTCTCGATAACTACATCGCGATCTAGGTAGTAATCGAGTTTGCTTGCATCAATATTTTGGATGACCGTTCTAAATTCATTATTTGCATCAGTCCTCATAAACCCACCAAGTTTGACTTTGGATAACGTTGCCTCAGCCTTTGAATTTGTAGAGTAGATAAGTATTCGGTTAGCAACTATGCCGTCGCGTAGCGCCTTAGCCATCTTAAGCTTCGAGAATTTACCTTCAGTCAGTGTTGCAGCTGTGGCATTCATAATGTCCACGAGATATTGCTTTCGTGCATCGTTATCAGAAGCGTAACGCTCGTAGGCGGTCTTAAGTGTTTCGGCTACGACATTATCTGATGTGATCTTTTCGCCGGATTTCAAAGTTATTGGTCCTGTCGCTTTAAGGATGTAGCTCAACGCTGTTGGATCGACAGCGATAACGCCATCTAGATCTTCACCGAATTTTTCCTTCCATAACCCAAGCCAAATCTCTGCGCCATATGGGAAATGAGGGGAGAGGTTTGAATTCTGCAAAATTGCCGGGTTCTTTCCATATAACTTCAAGAACTCCTTCGGAACATCAACCGGAATTTCAGTGAGCGAGATTCCGTAGAGAGAGGCATTCGAGCCCGTCTTTAAGACTTTGAGCGCGCCTTTATTTACTTCAATGAGTGCGTAGGCACCGAGAATTCCACCGGTTCCTCGAGCCTCAGCGCTATTTTGAAATGAAATTAGATACTTCTTTGGCTTATCGGCGCCTGCCAAAACCGGGCCTGTCTCAACAACTGCACGAAGTTCATCTTTAATTGATGAAAAGTTAACTCCAAATAGGTTGGTGAGTTGTTTAATCCCCGGCGCATTCAAGGTCGCCAATACACGATCGATATCACTAGAAACTTGGTCGGCACTTTCTTGCGCACTCTTGGCTGTGTAATTACCTTGAATGACATTCAGATAATTCTTTGCATGACCGACTGCGGGAACCACTTGCGTTGTGAGAATGAGGGCCCAGAGAAGTGGGAATACGAGAAGTAATAATAGGTATCTCTTCTTCAGCATGAAATGACTCCAAACTCATCGGCCATGTAGGAAGCTAAGTATGAATCAGGCAATCGACGAACCCGAGAGTGACGTGGTGCGGTTACGAGGATTACCGGCGAGCTGTCGGCTAACGAGGCAACGGCATTGCGCCAGGTAGGCGATAAGAAGAATTTCTCTGGCCAATCTAATTGGCGAATGTGGGTCAAAATTTGCCCAGAGGTAACGGCAGGAAATCCACTTGTTGCAAGATGATTGATATCGAAGTAGACCCGTTCTAGTCCCAATTCATCAACCTCTTCTGCAATAGGCGCACGAAGATCTGCATCAATCAAAACGGCGCCAGTTGAATTCCTTTCAAACTGGGCGTTGGTCAAAGCCATAGCCAAGTCTGTGACGCCATGAGGAATTACTGCAGAAATTGTGTTCCTGTGGGGAAATCCTTTTTTGTCGAGCACTGCACGAAGTGTCAGCGCCCCAACTTTTCCAAGTTCACGAGCCATTGCATCTGCTGAAAGCCCTTCAGGATCAACTGGAATGAAATCTTTATCAGTAAGAATCTGATCAAAGCTGCGAAGGTCTCCGAGGTAGCCCAGACCTCGAATGATCTCGGCTTGTTCGTCATCTGCCGTGATGATTAAGTCAGCCGCCAAGATTTCTGAGATGTGATCTTCCTTTGATGTAGAGCTCTGCTTTGTGATGGGGACGCCCCAAAGTTTGGCAATCTTTACAACTGATTCCATGATTGACGTTCCTGCATAGGCAGAGACGCCAGTAGAAGAAATCTCATCATCGGGAAAATTGCGTTCAAGGACTGCTTGGGCAAAAGGTGAGCGCGCCTGATTCATCCGGCAGACAGTCACAATTCGCATGCCGTAAGGTTACTGTGTGAAGGTTAGAGATAGAACAGTGCGAAAGCGAGAAATATTTGCTGCCCTGCTTGCCCTTTATCTGATTGCACTCTTCACCTTCACATTCTTCCCAAGACCTGTTCTCGAAACAGGAGACCCATCTGCCATTGCAGAGTATCTGCGGACTCACGCAAACTTTTTCTACAAAATTCTCTACGCCGATACGCGCGTTGTTGCGATCGGAAACTTCTTTATGCTCACACCGCTAGTTGTAATTTCACATTTGGTGTTCCCGCGAATCAAACTGCGTTTCATTTTTGTAGCCGGGGTTCTCCTTTCTGCGCTAATTGAACTTTCACAACAACTGATTCCTGGTCGGGTCTCAGATTTTGTAGACCTTGCGTCTAACTCGGTAAGCGTCCTGGTGGGTATCTTTTTGGTTCGGTTATTACAACTAAAGAAGCGCTCTTTGGGCGACCTGCGCATGTTTGGGTAGTGCCCTGTAAGCCTTGCACGCATACGATTTCACCCCTAAGCACTAATACAGAGAGCGGGGTGAGACGATGGAGCTATTGCAATATTGGCGCCTAGTTGTACAGAACCGCATCATGATTGCTGCTTGCACAGCGCTAGGCCTTATCGCTGCGATTGCAATTACATTCACAACAACGCCTACATACGAGTCACAGTCACAAATCTTCGTTTCGACTCCTGCTTCAACTCTTGATATTTCAGCACTTGCAACTGGTTCATCATTCTCGCAACAGCGCGTTAAGTCGTATGCTCAAATTGTTAATAGCCCAATGACTCTTAAGCCAGTTATCGAACAACTTGGTTTAAATATGACACCAGAAGAACTCGGCGGAATGATCTCTGCATCAGCTCCCCTCGATACTGTTTTGATTTCACTTACCGTTACAGATACAGACCCTCAACGCGCAGCAGATATTGCAAATGCAGTTGCTGATCAATTCGGTGTGACTGTTGGAGATCTTGAACTTCACGGCATAGGTATTGATTCACCGGTAAAGGTTTCAACTGTTAAAGATGCAATTCCTGCAGGTGCTCCAGCATCTCCGAAGAAGGCAATTAACTTGGCTCTCGGTCTACTCCTTGGCTTTGGTCTTGGCTTTGGTCTTGCAAGCTTGCGTCGTCTTCTTGATAACACAATCAAGAATGAAGATGACCTGCAAGGAACTCCACTACTTGCAGCAATTGGTTTCGACGTACTTGCTGATGAGAAGCCACTTGTTACACAAATTGGCCGCTACGCAGCCCGCACAGAGGCATTTCGTACTCTGCGTACCAACCTTCAATTCTTAAGTCCTGATTCACACCCACAGGTAATTGTCGTGACATCAGCTCTGCCAGGTGAAGGAAAGTCAACGAGCGCAATCAACCTTGCACTTTCACTCTCACAAGCCGGTGCACGTACCATCTTGGTTGAGGCTGATCTTCGACGCCCGAAGGTGCCTGTGTACCTAGAGTTATCAACAATGGCTGAAGGTATGAGCGAACTCATCAGTGGTCAGAAGAAGATGAGCGCTGCCTCTTTGAAGTCACTAGTAAAGATCGAAGATATCTCGGGTCTTAACATTCTTCTTTCAGGAAAAGTTCCACCAAACCCATCAGAGCTACTCGGTTCTGCAAAGTTCGATGAACTGATTGCACTGCTTCGTAAGCAATACGAATATGTGATCATTGACTGCCCACCACTGCTTCCTGTTACAGATGCTGCGGTAGTGGCCGCAAAGGCTGATGGAGCCGTTCTTATCGTTCATGCAGGTGTTACAAAGAAGCCTCACTTCATTGGGTCACGCGATGCCGTAACAGCTGTCGGTTCAACAATCCTTGGCGTAGTTATTAATAAGATTCCAGAAGCGTCACTCGAGTACGAATATGGCTATCGCTACGGCTATCCACGTTATTACGGCGCTCACTACCGCCCATACGCCAATAAGCCAGATGCGCAGAACTATGCAGCTCGTCCAGAAGATATAGCTCGCCTAGATCTAGAAGAGTCATTCGAACACATCAAGGGCAAGCGCTTTAAAGAAGAGCTCATGCGCCAGACACGTCCGAAGCTCTAGTAAGCGCCCTTACCTTTAAAGACGGCGCCCACGGTGGCGATGATGATCCACAAGTCGCGGGTAAAGCTCCAGTTAATGAGGTAGTTCAAATCAAGTGCAACGCTCGTTCTCAAATCAAGATCTGAACGCCCCGAAATCTGCCATGGACCGGTAATTCCAGGCTTTGCAATCAAGCGGCGCTCGTAAATAGAGCTATAGACATTTACTTCACGTGGAAGTGCAGGACGAGGCCCAACAACCGACATAGAGTTATTTAAGACGTTTAGGAACTGTGGAAGCTCATCCAATGAGTACTTGCGCAAGATGCGGCCCACAGGGGTAATTCGAGGGTCTACGGGGTTCTTAAAGAGCACATGAGAAGTTCCATGGACATTCTCAACCTCATGAACTTTGGCATCCGCATCCTTGATCATCGAGCGGAATTTATAGAACTTAAACGGCTTTCCATTGAGGCCGATGCGCTTCTGAGAATAGAAAATTGGGCGCCCACTGGTTATCAGAACTGCGATAGCAATGGTCAGAAAAACTGGGCTAAGAAGAATCATCGCTGTGCTGGCAAAGAGAAGGTCAAATGTGCGCTTTACGAAGCGAGAAGCGAGTGAGATCTCAGATTTCTCAAAGGTGAGGAACGGGATCCCTTCTTGCGGAGAAGGAATAAGCCAATAACCAAGGTTTCCTGAATCCAGCGGAATCCAGTTAACGTGGATATCTAAATCTTCACAGTAGTGGATGAATTTAGAGAAGTTCGGGTCTGTCTCCATACCCGGCAACAAAAGTACTTCAGTAATTTTGTTGTGACGTAGCAGGCGATCGAACTCTTCAATCCAGTTGATGGTGATTTCAGGGCAGACCAAACGAGCGACGATGGAGAAGCCAAGAGAACGGTTCTGAATCAACCAATCGCTATGTGCCTCTAAATCCTTCTTCTCGCGGCCTACGATCATCATCTTCGAGGTGACCTTTTTCCCCAGAATCAAGGGGCGCAGAACGAGGAAGTACATCGCTATGCGAGCAATAAAGAGATAAACCAGTCCGCTTCCCAGCATCACCAAGAAGACGGAACGAGAGAATGAGGCCTTCAAGATAAAGGAGAGGAATCCGAGAAAGAAGAAGAAGGCGAAAGAGCGTTTAATGATCTGTCGTAAGTTAAAGACCACAAGAGTTGCATGTTTGAAGCGATAGACGCCAGATGCAATCAAGACAAAGATCCAGGCAGCTACGAGACCGGCAAGAATTCCACGATAGTCAAAGCTTGCAATTGCCGGAGCACCCTTAACCGCGCCATCTTCGGCGAAGCGGAATATGAAGGCTGTGATTGCTGAAAGGCTGATGGCTATCGCATCGGGAATCAGCATAAGCGCGATGATGGCGCTCTGTTGCGGTGTCATAACCTCACGTAAACGCGCGATAGCGCCTTTCTCAGCCACAGCCCTACCCCTTTCGACTCTCTATATCGTTCTCGGTGCTCACAGAGAATGTAACGACAGTTCTGTCATTCTCTCGCTCAATTCTCCAAGATTTTGCAAAAGTATTAAAGAGAATTGTTCCAAGTCCTGAACCCGCATGATGCTCTTTGAGATTACCGTTATCGGTAATCACTACGTTGATTAGACCATCAGTCGAGAAACTACGAACTTTGATTTTGTTCGCCTTGCCATGACGAATCGCATTGATTACCGACTCTTCAATCAACTGAGCGACTACATCGCTATAAGAATGAACCTCACTGAGCTCTGGTGAGAGTTCGTAAGAAATCTCTGCAAGGCCACTCCAAGACTGTGCAAGCTCTCGAACGCGCTCAATTGGAATGCGGGTTGCTGGGCGCTCATAAGGTTGCTTGATCTTCTCTAACCGATCAACAATCTGCTGAGTTACTTCTGGTGCAAATAGGGTGAAGTCGGATTCAGCGGCCTTAAGAAGAAGTAATTTGCACGCCAGCAATTGTGATTGAACTTCTGCATGTAAATACTGCCCGTAGTCAGATTCAGTTTTGGTCTGAACTCCCGAATTTATGAGGGTCTGTAGGTCCTTCTCTTTAAGGACATTGCCGAGTGTCTCAAAGATATGTGCTTGATCCTCGTGGAGTGCGATAACTAGTGATGAAGTCAGAAGTAGAGCGGTCACCGTAAGCGCACTAAAAATATGTGCAGAAATCTGGTTTTGTATGGTGAATATCCCACCTGGCCAGAGCGTGTGTATATAGAACATGCACGGAGTGATTAAGACAAGCACGGACATTACGATGGCTAAGTTCTGCCTAAAATAGTTTCCGTTGTCAGCAGGGAAAATTCTCCTCGATGCGCTACTGACCATCCAGGCAAGAATGAACCAAGAAATTTGAGTTAGAAAAGTATTGATAATGCCGTATCGATTGAACTGTCCGATAAGCGAATAGGGGAGGGTAAGAATGGCGACAGCCCATATGTGTAGGGGTGCGACGCTGAGTGTGCCTTTGAGAACTTTTAGCACTCCGGCTTTAACCCAAATAAGTTGCCCATCGCGCCACTGTGATTTACTCAAGGGGCGGATGTGATCTTTCACTAATTGATCAATCTCTTTTGCTCTGGATACGAGTTTTTCTTGAGTCGGAGAACCCGAAAGTGTCGAAATAATTTTCTTCTGCAGCTCACTTATCAGGAGAATGAGTTCTTGGTTATTTACATCACTTGGGCTAGCTTCAATCCGTGCATCTTTGAGAATTGTTTCCTCCACGAGCCGCCTAACACGTTTCCGAAATGCAAACTGGAATTCGTAAATAACCGCAGCTACTTGAAACCAGTAGAAGACTGAGACCATTGAATTTATCGCACGCATTTGTACCGTGAGCGGATCTATTACTCCGAAAAGTGGCGCTAACAGACCAATCACACCACCGCGAACCAAACCCATCATGAGAAGCAGAGGAATCTGTTCTTTCAGTTTATTCTTGTTTTGCCCATATATGACAAAGGGGAGCATCGAAATGTGTCCCAAAATTCCGATATAGAACCAACTGATGAGCTCTTCCACGCTATTCATCTTTAAAGGAATGAGAAGCGTGGCAATCAGGATTGAGACCGGAAAAGTCCAATAGAAAATTCGCATTGATATCAAAGCATCAGGCAAGAGGTTTACTACCGCTCTGCTTTCAGAGGCGAAAACGTTCTTAGGCACTTAGCGTCTCTTTACTGAGGGCTTCAATTTCCATGCGCGCATCAATAAGTAGTTGGTTGGCTCCAGCTAAGAGCTCCTGAATCTTCTCTGATGGCTTCAATTCTGAATTTGTACCTACTGACAGTTGCAGCGCCATCACCACTCCAGAGATTTTTCCCTGGACACTCCCAAAGCGTGTAGTAAAAATATGTTGGCGCAGTACTTCCTGGCCACGACCAAGCCGTGCGAGTTCTCTCCGAAGTACTTCACTTTCCGTGCGAGAATTATCAAATTGTTGAGTTGTATCGACGAGCAGACTGGCAATAATCGATGCAATGTAGAAACCATAGACTGTCTTCATTCCGGAATACCACGGCATATAAGGATCTCGAAGATTAAATCCGATTCGAGAAAGATTGGCCACATATATTGCTTGCGTGAGAAAAACGATTGGGTAGCAAGCGATTAATAAATTTCTAAGTTTTACTCCAGTGAGCCTCTTGCTGTACTGGCGCAGTACAAGTACAACAACACCCAACACTGCTGCACCTACCAAGCCAGAGGCAACGCCTAGCGGCCCATTGCGAGTCATTTGCCCCGTTGAGGCAACGAGGATCACAACAAGCATAGTTATGCGCACAGAGATGACCTGGGGAAAAAGACCCGAGAAGTAAGAGATCGAATCTTTCCTAGGGCGCTTCCTGTGAATATTGGCACGACTTCTAGCGATTGCCTGTGCCTGGAAACTCACAGCAGCGCTTAACTGCTCACTCTGTAGGGCAAGTGAAGTTAACTTCTCCTGATTTCTAAAATCTGATTCCGCCAAGGTGCTTAAGGTGCGCTGTAATTTCTCAAGCTGGGGGATCAGTGTGCTCTTGAGCACTGCCATGGCTTCTCCGCGAGCCTGCGCATCGGCAGACATCATCAGCCCTTGATCTACCGAAAGCAGCTCATCAAGGGAGCCAAGCGCCTTACTCTCAATTCTTCTACGCTCAATGGAGCCAAAGTAAAAAGCGAGAAGCGCCGATGAGAACCCAGCAAAGAGAGTCGGAGGAATGAGGCGAGCGAGGAAATCCGGCTCATACCCATATGCCCAAAATGAGTAAATTATAAAGAACAAGCCCTTTACTGTTCCGGTACTAAACCAAATAAAGATGCAGAGAGATAAGGACTGCAGGCGTACTCTCCGATGCCGAAGCAGAGTTGCCTGTGCGATAAAAATGTAGAGATAGCTAGCGAGCTCGCCGCACATAACAATTGCGAAGCTCCGAGTTGAATTCCCTGGGTTCAGAATGTTCTCGCGTTCCAGGCCAATTAGCACGGCGAAAGGAACTGCCAACATATAAGTACGGATCGATATGGCCCACCGCCCAGTTGCGGCGACCTTAAATCTTTCTAGTGACTCTCTCACTTAACAACTACTTTGCCTTGCTGCCACATGCGCACAGCGAGAATACGTGGATTGAAATCCTCATCTGACTTGAGTCCCAAGCTAGCAAAGGTTCTCTGAATCAAAGTCTCTGTTGCTCGTAGAGATGTTCCCCGCTTACGCGCAATCGCCGAGTTGGTATACCCCTCTGCCAAGAGCAAGAGGATTTCACCTTGGGTGGAACTAATAACAATACGATCATTTTCAACCACGGGCTTAGCAATAACCACATTGGACTTCGAAATCGAATCTTCCACCGCAGTAACCAATTCTGAGATTGACCCCAGCTCCGATTTCACCAAGTAGGTAACGCCCTCGGGAATCTGTACCCCATTCGGAATCGCCAACTTCGGCGATGCATGCGATGTCAGCACCACCTTGCCCACCCACGGATGCCCCTGCTCAATAAACTGCAACAAATCAGCCCCGCTGGGACCAGAGACTCCAAAGTTCAAATCTGTAATAACCGCATGCGGATCAAAAGAATCCATCCGCGCTATCGCATCGGCCACATTGGTAACTGCCTCTACCTGAAAGTTGGCACCCTCAAGCACCTCTCGCAGAAGGTTGAGCGTGAACTCTTCATCCTCTGCCACAAGCACGCGTGCACGAAAGCCGGTAGTCATCACACTCCAATAGTTAGGTGCTCAGTTTATGCGCGGGCCTTCTTGAAAATAACCCCTCAGTATCGGTTTTTACCTAGAAGTGATGAGTTTGCCGACCCATTCAAGATACTTCGCCCGGCCAACTTCAGGATTTAAATTCTTGGCGGCAAAGAGACTGCCCTTATCTGCGAATTGCGCACATCGTTTGGGATCTGCCTTCAACTCCAGAATCTTCTTCGCCAACGCATCCGGATCTCCCGCCTCCACCAATTCAGCAACCCCATCTAAGAACTTCCATGTCGCTCCACCCCTTGGCACAGCCGCAATCACAGGGCGCTCGCTATACAAATACGAGGTCAACTTGCTCGGCAAACTCATCTCCATCTGTGTACTTCGCTCATTAACCAACAACAAATCTGCAGCTGCCAACAATGCCGAGTATTGATCATCTGCCACCGCCGGCAACACAGCAATATTTCCAAGACTTTCACACATCTTCTTCAAATTCGCTTCTTGGTTACCATGACCCACCAGGTAAATCTTTACCTTTGAATCAACACCAATAGCCTTGGCAGCCTCAACAACTTTCCCTAAATCCTGTTTAGCTCCCATGTTGCCCGTATGAATCACTACGAACTCATCACTTGCCCATCCAAAAGTTGCACGTGCCAAGTCTCTATCTACATTCTCAATACTTCTCGCCGAGTAATTCGTTATCTGAGAAACTGTTGACGAAGCAACACCCAGATCCAAAACCACATCACGCATCGCGGGGGATACAACCACCATCGAGTCCGCCGCCTTCAACACCGAATTCTCAACTGCAAGCGCAACCTTGGATATCAGCGCCCCACCGCGAAGCCCTGACTGCTTTGCTCCAGCACCAGATAGATCTTGAACAATCAGTCCAAAAGGAACGCCTAACTTCTTTGCAATTCTCTTTCCAACAGCCCCTGCTGCCACTGTTGGAATACACGCGAACACTACATCGAAGTCATTGCCTATCAATCGCTTTGAGACGCGCCTCAAATTCCACCAAAGCGAAGTCTCAAACCTAATTCTGATCAGTGCATTCATTTTTGGCGGCACCAGGTGTTTAGCTCGTATGATTTCGACCGATTCATGTTGAGCTATACCTTCAGTGAGATGAGCAAACTCACTTGGAATCTTCCACCACGGATAATGCGGCAAACTGGTTAGAACTGAAACATCGAAACCCTCGTCCTTGAGCTTCTCAGCTAGGTCTGTTGTGTAAACTGAAATCCCAGTTGGCTCAGGCCAGTAATTGGTTGTTACAAGTAATACTCGGGACATCGCTTAGCTACTTCGGTGGTTCTATTTGGCGAACTTGTCCGCCAACCAACATTGAGTAATCTGGCAAAGACTTGCGCGCAATCTCGCCTGCCGAAACCACAGAGCACTCACCAATCGTTACGCCCGGTAACACTTTGGCATCCAAACAAATCCATGCTCCATCTTTGATGACCACGGGCTTGTGTGCGTATTCCAAAGAGGTGCTTCGGAAGTCATGACCGCCAGAACAAATCATGGCTCGCTGAGAGATGCATACATCGGAACCAACAGTTATCTTCTCGTGGCTGATGAACCAAACTTCCTCGCCGATCCAGCAGTCCTCGCCGATTTCTAAATTCCAAGGGAAATGAATTTTTACGCCTCGTCGAATTAGAACACCGCGCCCAATCGAACTCCCAAAAAACCTCAATAGGCCAGGTCTGAACCTAGAAGGCATAAGAGGGGACTTGAAGAAGAGATTCTGAACCAGAAACCAAAATCCCAGACGAATTTTCCCCAAAAGCGTAAAACCCGTACCCCCGACGAAAGCCCGCAGATCTCTTTTCACTTCAGAAGTCTACGTCTAGGCTTTAACAACCTAGAATCAAAACTATCGGTCTTTACGCGATTTCGAGGGGATGGGCGATGCCAGCCGCAATTGATAGCCCCCAACTTCGCATTCTGCATGTCCTCACCTTAAATGGTCGCAATGGTGAATACGGGGGCCCCGTCAGAGTGGCAAGGGAACTTTGCCAGGAACTAAATTCTCGAGGCCACAAGACCCATATATTTTCAGGCGCACTCCTGGGTTCCGAACCTGCACCCAATCCTGAACTTTCCGAAAGCTATATTCACGTTAAACCCATAACAAAGAAACTAAAAGTGAGTTCTTTATGGAGCTGGAAGTTAATTTCTCCTCTAAAGAACCTCATTAGAGAATCTGATGTTATCCATATCCACTTTGCGCGCGATCTAGTACCGTTCCTCGGGGCATTCCTCTCGATAGTTCTTCGAAAACCATTCATTACTCAAACCCATGGAATGATCATCTCGGATGGTCGACTAAGCACGCGCATCATTGACGTATTTCTCACGCGCCCGCTAATGAACAAATCCAGATTAAACCTTGTTCTCACACAAACCGAAGCGGCTGCAGTTGAAAAAATCAGAATCAAGTCGCCATCAAAAAAGCTACCCAACGGCTTAGCTGTACGAAAATCGGATTCTGAATATCACAATAAAGTCAAACGTGTAGTTTTCTGTTCTCGGTTAGAAAAGCGAAAAGGAGTTGACAAATTCATCAACCTCGCAGAAACCTTCAAGAATTTAGAGATAAATTTTGAAATATACGGTCCCGATGGAGGCGAACTAGAATTTGTAAAATCTGAAATAGAAAAAAGAGATCTCTCTAATGTTCTTGAATATAGAGGGTCGCTTCTCTCGAACGAAGTTCAAAGAATGCTGAAAAAAGTTGACCTATTGGTTCTACCGAGTAAAGATGAGCCCTTTCCTATGATTGTCTTGGAATCTCTGGCTGTTGGAACCCAGGTTCTAGTCATGCCAAGTTGTGGTTTCGCAAGGGAATTAGGAGATTTTGAAGCAGCATTCGTTGCTGAAAGTGAAGATCAAGATGGACTCCGAAAATCATTTCAAAGGTATGTAATTTCTGATTTCGAGATAAAGTCCAGGGAGTCGCTAAGGAATTTCTGTAATCAGAAGTTTGGAATATCAGCGGTCGCTGATCAATTAGTGCGTTACTACAAGATGGTGGTATTCAGTGATTAAAAATAATAGACCTCGGGTCCTTTGGCTTACCAATCTGCCAGCCCCTTACAGGTTTCCAATCTGGTCGCGCTTAGCTATGACCTTAGATCTAAACGTGGCCTTTCTACTTAAAGAAAAAAACTGGCGTAATTGGACAGTCCCGACGAATGTAAGCTGGAAGTTCGGCTTCCTGTCGCTGAACTCGGTTAACTTTGGTGAATTTGATTTCGTGCCCAGTTTTCGGGGTGCAAGAAAGCTGGTTCGAGGTATTGACGTCCTAGTTCTCGGAGGCTGGGAAGCACCCCTTTATCTAAGATCTCTTTACTTCGCTAGGAAGTATGGAATTCCTGTTGTCCAGTTCTATGAATCAACCACAGACTCCCACCGCTTTAACAACATATTTATCCGCAAGATTCGATTCGCTATTTTCTCCCAAGCAGACCTCATCGTCACTGCCGGTACTGCATCGACTAAAGCTGTTGAAGCCATGGGAATT
>JACCDZ011969060.1_pt1 | contig 17212 bp, 9 predicted proteins | sample 7449551 | NCBI WGS metagenome assembly JACCDZ01 (sample SAMN15323452, study PRJNA562643) | freshwater metagenome | isolation source: river surface water | place: USA:Blue River Watershed | collected 2017-08-18 | reverse complement strand
CGTCACCGACTGCGCACACGGCAAAGGCGTCGTTAAGGCCCAGTTGCCCGTAGAAGTCCGCTTCGTCTTTCTGGGTCACTTTCGTCGTCTCGACAAAATCCTGAAAAAAGGCAGTCCGTTGTTCGGGCGTTGCGTCCTTGGGGACATATTGAGCCAACAGGTCTTCCAGACTCCTACCGTCGCGTGCGGCCTGCACATGGAACGTCCGTTCATTGCCGTGCCAGCCGACGAAAGCATCAGCGTGGATCACCCGTGCACGCCCTGCAGGGAAGACGTAATCAGCACAAGACGAGAAGCAGATGACATCGACCTCGACAACCAGGCCCATGTCCCTGACCCAGCGGCCGACGTGGCGACCCTCAACTGTGTCGCCGCCGCCGGAACTGATTATCAGACGGGTGACCTGACCGCGTGTGATGCCGGCCACAACAGCGTCGAAGGCCGCAGAACTGGCTTTCGAAAAGTTGCCGGTGTAGTACAGCGTGTCGCCCTGGATATGCACTTGCGCAGGTTCGGCTCTGGCGCGTTCTATCTCCGGCGGTTTATCTCCGGCGGCCAAGACATAGTTTGCGCTGCCCGTCGCGCCCAATACCCACAGGGCGAACGCCGTATGCAGCACCGTTGCATACCGACAGGTCCTGGCTGTGATGCTACCCATCACCAGATCACGATGCGCCGCTTGGGATCACGCCACATCGGATCACCCAGCCGAGTACCAAAGGCCTCGTGGAACGCATCCAGATGCAGCAACGGCGCAACAGCGCGTACTGATGAAATGGCATGCACATCGACCGACACCAAGAAACGCAACCGTTCCGAACGCCCCTTATAGGCCCACATCTGCGTCCAGGCTACAAAGCAACGCTGATCAGGGGTAAGCCCATCGATATCCGCTGTCGGGTTTTTCGCCAGATAGCGTTGTAATGCAGCATGGGCCAGCGTAATTCCGCCCAGATCGGCGGTATTTTCCGTCACGGTCATGGCGCCGTTATGCATCAAACCGGGCAGAATTTCGTACTGGTTGTACTGATCGACCAGCACGTCGGTGCGCTGCTTGAACTGGCTGTCGGCGGCGGGTGTCCACCAATTGCGCAGGTTTCCTTGCGGGTCGTACTGGCGACCCAAGCTGTCGAAGCCATGGGTGAGCTCGTGGCCGATTACCCCGCCGATGGCGCAGTAGTTGGCGGCGGCATCGCCTCCCGGCTGGTAGAAAGGCGGCTGGAGGATGGCTGCCGTGATGTCGATGGTGTTGGTGGTGAAGTTGTAGGCGGAATTCACCGCAATCGGCGTAGTCTTGGTCGCGACGGCGAAGCGGTTATTAAGCACGGGCTTGCCGACCTGTGCCATTTCACGCTGAAACGCGAAGTGGTTGGCGCGCTGCACGTTGCCAAAATGGTCGTCCGGGCGAATGTCGAGCGAACTGAAATCAATCCACTCCTCGGGGAAGCCAACCTGGATGTCGATCTTGCCCAGTTTCTCCAGCGCCGCACTGCGGGTAGCCTCATCCAGCCAGGGATTGCGGCGCAGGCGGTCGGCGAATTCGTCTTTGATATTTGCGACCATCTCGGTGATGTCGCGCCGGGTGGATTCGGGAAAGTAGGCCTGTACGTACAACTGCGACAGCGGGTGATACAACTGGGCACCGATCTGCTGCGTAACGACCTGCTGCTGCTCCGGCGGGTTCTTCAGGCCATTGCGTTCCACCGTGAACGCTTCTTCCTGCAAACGCCACGGTTGTGCTAACTCCGAGGCGCGGCTGGCCAGCAAGAACCAGCGCAGCAGCAGCTTGATCTCATCCACCGAATGCTCGGACAGAATTTTTTGCAGCCCCTTCATCGCGTTGATATCCACAACCTGAACCTGCTCGGGTGCGGTAACGCCTAACTCGGCCAGGAAGGCGCGCAGGTCTAGTGCCGGCACCAGCGCCTGAGCCTGATCCAGCGTCATCATATTGTAGGTATTGGCCGGATCGCGCTGCTGCAACGGCGTCATCATCGCCCCCGCCGCTTGCGCTTCCATAGCGAGAATTTTGGCCGCCTGGGTGTTGGCTACGTCAATCGGCTCACCGATGCCGTTCAGCATCGCAACGATGTACATGCGGTAGAGGTCTCGCAGTTTCTGGTGCTCGGGCCGGGCGTACTCGTCCTGTTCGAGTAATTGCGCACCCGGTATCAACACCAATACGCTGGTGCTGCTGTCCTTGGCATCCGGCATGGTGGTGGCCATGATCAACGGCGAGCCACCAACCGCATTCTGGAGCCGACCGGAGAGACGGCCATAGTCGGCGGGCGTGCCACCCGCGGCAGCAATGCGCTGCATGTCGGCTTCCAGCGGCTTGAGGCCGAGGGCATCACGGCGCGCGTTGTCCATGGCCGCCTTGTAATAGTCGCCGACTTGCTGGCGGGGGCTGCCCTTGGCGGCCTCGGTCGCAGCTGCCGACTTGATCAGGCTCAGTAGCTGCTCATCAAGATTGTGTGCCAGCAGCTTGAAGCTACCGACGTCGGGGTCGCTGGGCGCGATCTCGGTCTGGTTGAGCCAGTTGCCGGCCGCGTAACGATAAAAGTCCTGCCGTGGGCTGACTTGGGTATCCATATTGGCCGGCGAATAACCCAATGCCGGCACATCATCCGGAACGATGCCGGCAAGCGCCAGAGGACTCAAGGTAAAACTTGCAACGAAGATCGCAGCGATAATGCTATTTGTCATGAAAGAAGAAATCTCGTTAGTGATAAAGAGCACTTGAGGATCTTGTCTTAACGGCGGCTGCGGTAATCATGCTGGCTATCATGGATATTAGACTACCCCTTCTGGTAATCAAAAACGTGCTCTGCTCCTTGTCTATCAAGCTTGAAGCAGGGCTGCGCAATTCTGCTGTAGGAAAAGATGAAGTGCTTTTACCCGCGCCGATACCTGCGCCCGATGGGGGCAAATCAGATTCAATGGCGCACTGTCGCCTTGCCAGTCCGGGAACAGGCGCACCAGGCGCCCGGCATTCAGGTCCTCCTGCACATCTAGCTGCGACTTGTAGACGATGCCATGGCCAGCCAGCGCCCAGCGCCGGGCCACTTCGCCATCATCGCAGACAAAATCTCCCCTGACGGCTATCTCCACAACTTCGCTGCCATGGGTGAAACGCCAGAGGTCATAGGCGCGCTCATTGATCAAATACAGCACCGCTCGATGATCCCCCAATTCTGCCGGACTTTTGGGTGTACCGAACTGTTCCAGATAGGCCGGACTGGCGCAGGCCAGTCGTCGGTGCTGCGAGGCTATCGGCAAAGCCACCATGGTTGAATCGGCCGGCACACCGAAACGCAGAGCAATGTCCACCGGCTCGCGGAACAGGTTGGTATTGCGATCATTGAGCAGCAGGCGTAGTTGAAGCTGGGGATGTTGCTGCTTGAACTCATCCAGCCAGGGCAGCAAAACATTCCGGCCAAAATCCGAAGGGGCAGCCAGTTGCAGGATGCCACTCAAGCCTGTGCTATCGCTGCGCAAGGACTGTTCACCTTCAGCCAACGCGCCAAGGGCTAGGCGCACACTGTCCAGATAGCGCCCTCCTTCCTCCGTAAGACGCAGGCTGCGAGTGGAGCGCACCAGCAGACGCACACCCAGTCGGGTTTCCAGACGCTTGATGGCAATGCTGGCTGCTGCCGGAGTCAATTCAAGCGCCCGCGCTGCTGCAGAAAAACTGCCGCTGTCAGCGGTTCGCATAAAGATTTCCAGATCAAGGATTGAGCTCATTATTAAAATCTCTTTACAAGTTATTACCTTTTAGCCCGATTTATCAGCTATTGCCATTCATGGATGATGCAAACTCAGAATCACAATGGAGCAACAGCCATGAACTGGCAGTTTGATCACATAGCGTTCAATACCCCGATCCAAGTGCCCTTGCACGGCTTGTTCGGCAACTTGCTCAACCTTACCGCCGGCCCGCGGCCACCTTTCCGGTTTCCCGGCAGTTGGTTGTATCAGGACCAGCAGGCCATGGTGCATGTGATCGAGCGCAGTGATATTGATCAGCCGGCACTCAGCCATATCGCCTTGCGCACCGACGCAGATGCGCGTCAGGTGATGGCCAGAGTCAAGGCCAGCGGCCTGCCCCATGGTTTCTCTGAAGTGCCGGAAACCCAGAATTTGCAGATATTCGTCCAGCTACCTGCTGGCCTGTTGTTAGAGTTGCTTGTCCCGGCCAGCAACGACCCATCACTGCGCTAAGAGCTTATTGAGTCAGGCCAACTCGCAACGGCCTGAATGTCACTTTAAAAAGGAATCGAACATGTCTTCTGGCACCCTTTTTCAACCAATGACCCTTGCTGGCTCCGAACTGCCCAATCGCATCGTCATGGCACCCATGACCCGCTCGCGCAGTACCCAACCGGGCGACGTTGCCAATGCCATGATGGCTACTTACTACGCCCAGCGCGCCAGTGCCGGGCTGATCATCACCGAAGCCACGCAGATCAGTGCCCAGGGCAAGGGTTACAGCTTTACGCCGGGCATTTACACCTTCGCCCAGGTGGCCGGCTGGCGGCTGGTAACCGAAGCGGTGCACGCCGCCGGTGGACGCATTTACCTGCAACTGTGGCATGTCGGGCGCATGTCCCACGCCAGCTTTCATGTCGATGGTTTGCCGGTGGCTCCATCGGCATTGGCGCCGGACGCACAGGTCTGGGTGGTCGGTGAGGATGGCGTGGGCCGGATGGTCGAGTGCCCGACGCCGCGCGAACTGAGTACCTCAGATATCGCAGCCATCATCGAGGACTATCGCCATGCGGCACGCAATGCAGACCTTGCCGGTTTTGACGGAGTCGAGATTCACGGTGGCAATGGCTACCTGATCGACCAGTTCCTACGCACGCCGTCCAACCAGCGCAAGGACACCTATGGCGGTGACCGCCAAGGCCGTCTGCGCTTTCTGCAGGAAGTAACCAGCGCTGTGGCTGAAGAAATTGGTGCGGCACGCGTCGGCGTGCGTCTCGCACCCTTTATCACCGCGCGCAATATGGACTGCCCGGACATCATTCCGACCATCCTTGAAGCCGCTCAGTACCTCAGCCAGCTGGGTATCGGCTACCTGCATTTGTCTGAAGCAGATTGGGATGATGCGCCGCAGATTCCCCACGATTTTCGAGTGCAACTGCGCGCTGCGTTCAATGGGGCGATCATTGTCGCCGGTCGCTATGACGCCGAACGCGGGGCTGCATTGATTGAACAGGGGCTGGTTGATCTGATCGCTTTTGGCCGGCCGTTTGTCGCCAACCCCGACCTGCCGGCTCGCCTGGCCAGGCAGTTGCCGCTGGCAGACTTTGACGGCAGCCGCCTGTTCGGCGGCGATGCCCGTGGCTACAGCGACTATCCGGCACTTAAAATCTGATTACTGCCGGGCAAGCAAACACCTGATTCAACCTTTACGGAGCATCTGCATGAAAGCCGTGGCCTATTTTCACTCCCTGCCCAGCAACGACCCGCAATCGCTGCAGGACGTCCAGCTGGCCGAGCCCACACCCGGGCCCCACGATCTGCTGGTGCAAGTGCGGGCCATTTCGGTCAACCCGGTGGATACCAAGATTCGCGCCAATGTCGCGCCTGTCGAGGGCCAGGCCAAGGTGCTGGGCTGGGACGTGTCCGGCGTGGTGCAAGCCATCGGCAGCCAGGTCAGCCTGTTCAAGGTCGGTGATGAGGTGTTTTACGCCGGAGCCCTGCAATGCCAGGGCGGCAATAGCGAACTGCATGCAGTCGACGAGCGCATCGTCGGGCACAAGCCCTCGAGCTTGACCTTTGCGCAAGCAGCTGCCCTGCCCCTGACTGCCATAACGGCCTGGGAATTGTTGTTCGAGCGCCTGAAGATTGCCGAAGGCAGCGCCAGCGCCGGGCAAACCCTGCTGATCATCGGAGCCGCCGGCGGGGTCGGTTCGATCCTCACTCAGTTGGCCCGCCAACTCACGGGGCTCACGGTTATTGGTACAGCCTCCCGAGCAGAGACGGCTGAATGGGTGCGTCAACTGGGTGCTCACCATGTAATCGATCACAGCCAGCCACTGCAGCCGCAATTGCAGCAACTGGGGATCGATCAGGTGCAGCATGTGGCCAGCCTGACCCAGACCGATCAACACTATGAGCAACTGATCGAGGTTCTGGCACCACAGGGCCAATTGGCGTTGATCGACGATCCGGCCCAGCTGGACGTGGTCAAACTCAAACGCAAAAGCCTGTCGTTGCACTGGGAATTCATGTACACCCGTTCGTTGTTCGAAACGCCGGATATGCAGGCGCAACACGCTTTGCTGGAAAGGATGTCGCAGCTGATTGACCAAGGCACTTTGCGCACCACCCTCGGCGAGCACTTTGGCAGCATCAATGCCGAAAACCTGCGCCGCGCTCACGCCCTACTGGAAAGTGGCAAGGCGCGCGGCAAAATTGTGCTGGAGGGATTCTAGGGAGGCGCTTAAATAATAACCTTCGCGCTACCAGCGATGGCTCATATCTTCGAATCGATTTAGGCAAGCTAACTTATTCAGGAACAACCGGGCCCTTCGTGCCAGCATCGGTATCCATCCAGAAGCTCTCGCCCTTCTCATTTAGCGTAAAGGAGATCATGCCTTGCTGGAAATGCAGGACACCACTGACACGTTTGGCTTTGACTGATTTTCCATTGACGCTGACCTTGTCACCTTTGCCAACATGAATGGTCGCCACTGTGGCTCCGCTGTCGCTCCTGGCTACCCATTGCCCGCTCTGTTTGGCTGCAGGCTGCGCTGACGGTGGGGGGCTGGCAACAAATCCAGCCTTGGCATTTTCAGCCTTGCTTTTGGTGATATCACAGCCTTCAAGCTCTGAAACTTGAGTACACCCTGAGTTTTCAAGCTGCTGTTGATATTTTGCGTTCGTGGCAAATGCATTCGAATGAACCAGAAATGCAGCACCGAGCAAAACAATCAATGTTAAGCGCATGGTATTCACCACTGTTTTAGGGACGAACACATATCTTAGCCACCAATCCAGAGCAGTCAAAAATAATGAAATTGAACAATGTGCGAGGCCTATTGCAGATGCAGTTTGGGTTGATCCGCATGAGTATGAACGCTTGTTTTCAGCCAACCTGGCGATTCAAGCCGACCTCCTGAAGTTTGACTCAACTTGTCACACATACACCTGAATGATCCAAACCCAGCCCGTTACGATTTCCTACTTGATCGGTTACCAAATCAATAGCCTCATTTGACTGGCTAAATTACTTTCCTTTCAAAGCACCAGCCCCTTTAATTAGCCTTCGGGACCGGAATGAATAAAGTATTTACGTACAAGACGGCAAGGAGCTTTCCCTGATGTCACGCACGAAGTGGATACGCCTATTACGCAACCCGGACCTGATCGTGGTCACAGTTGTGATTCACCTGTTGGCGCTGTCCTTGCCACTGGCACTGTTGCAAATTTATGACCGTATCCTGCCCAGCCAGTCTTATGGCACCACCGCCATGCTGGTACTGGGAGTAGGAACAGCCATCGTTTTGGAGGCGGTGCTGCGCTATGGCCGCATGGCGATCTTTGCGCGTTACGGCTCCCAGTATGAAGCGCGCACGCTGACGGAGATGTTTGATCGCCTGATGCGGTCAGACATCGAGCGTCTCGAGCGCGTGGGCATTGCTTCGATAATGGATTCTGTGCGGGCGGTTTCAACCGTGCGCGACTGGTGGTCAGGCAACGCGGCAGTCGGCCTCTACGAACTGCCCTTCATCTTTCTGTATCTGGGTCTGATCGGCTATGTCGGCGGCTGGCTGGCGCTTATCCCACTAGGACTGTTTCTGCTGGCCGCGATCATTGCCTGGCTCTACATGGCCAAGATCAATGCCAGCGTCGAGCAACTGGAGAATCACGAGCAAGAAAGGCGCAATCTTCTATGGTCGAGCTTTTTCGGCCTGGCCGACATCAAGGCTCGCGGCGCCGAAAACGGCTTGAGCCGTTTTTACCAGGACGTCAATACCCGCTACATGGCGGCCAGTGCCAATGTTGAAACCCAAGGCCACCGCATGCGTGAAATGGTCAGCCTGATGGCGCAACTATCCACTGTGCTGGTGGTAATTTTTGGTGCCATGGAGGTAATAGCCGGCAACCTCACCACGGGCGCACTGTCTGCCTGCACCCTGCTGGCTGGCCGATCCATCAGCCCGGCCATGGCTGGCTTCAGTTACCTGACCCGGCTAGGCCATATTCGGCTGGCACGTACCAAAGTCGATACGCTGATGGAGATTCCAACCTTACATCCAAAGTTTAGCCAACCAGCAGACAACACTTACCAGCCCAGCGGCAATCTGCACATTGAATCCGAGTACCTGGCAACGCCCCTGGATGTCCGCGAGGGTGAAATCATCCACATCTCGGCAGCCGACGGCGCTTTAGCGTCCAGCCTTCTGGCCAACGTGGCAGGTCTCAGTGATGTGCCGGAGGTCAGCGTCACCATCGGTGGTGTGGCTGTTTCCCAGATACCACTGGAATCGTTGCGCGCATCGGTCTGTCTGGTAACCCGTCATCCTGCGCTGGTCTCCGGCTCGATCCTCAACAACCTGACCCTGTTTGACCCGCGCTTCAACCAGCGCGCCAATGAGTTGAGCGAAGAACTCGGACTCAAATCCTATCTGGACCATTTACGCAGCGGTATTCTCAGCGAAATCGGGCCATTGGCTGCAGAAAGTCTGGACGATGGGATTGCCCAACGCATCGCACTGATCCGCGCGCTGGTGCGCCAACCCAGAATCCTGCTGCTGGACCATGCTGCCAGCGGCCTGGACCTCGACGGCGAGGGCCGTCTGGCTGAACTGCTGGCCGAATTGAAAGGAAAGACCACGGTGTTGATCGTTAGCGCCCGAGAGAAAGTGCTTGCCCAGTGTGATCGTCACGTTGCACTGAAGGAGGTGGCGCATGTCTGAGTCCCTTCTGCAGAGCTCGTCCAATCCGCAGATCTGGAGCGAAGAGCAGCGCATGCATCGTATAGCCGGAGTAATCGGCGCAACACGCATGAAAAGCTCGGCTATCGCCCGCAGCCTTCCGGCGCTGCTGGTCGCTCTGGATTGGCTGGGTGCCCCAAGATCCTTGCTGGCCACCCTGCCCGGCCTGAGCGCTGCCATGCAGGAGAGCGACCTGCAGGACACGCTGAAAGACATCGGTTTCTGCGTGCATAAATCCAGAATGGAGGATGCCCACGATCTGGAGTCCCTACCAGTTGGTACGCTGGCCATAGGGCCGGACAGTTGCCGGGTGTTCCTCGGGCGCCTGCAAGACCAATACTGCTGGCATGACGGGCAAAGCGTGAGTGACGCCTGGCAACCCGCTGCCGGTCAGGAATTGTGGGTTGTGCGCAAGGACTTCAACTACGCCCCGCCCGGAGCGCCACAGCCACAATGGTTCTCCTCCTTGTTAAACAAAGCGCAGGGGAGTTTGGTTCGAGTTGGTGTAGTCAGCCTGGCGATCAACCTGCTGGCGCTGATCACTTCTCTGTTCACCATGACCGTCTACAACCAGGTAATTCCCAGCGGTGCGGTCAGCACCTTGTGGTCATTGGGCTTTGCCGTTGCGATCGCAGCATTCGGGAGCTGGCTTCTGCGCGAAGGCCGCGGCAAGGCTCTGGCTGAGTTGGGTGGCTGGGCGGGCAGCGAAATCGGCCGTGCCGGCTTTCGCAAAACACTGGGTTTGTCGCTCGATCAGACTGCCCGTGTCGGTATCAGCAATAACCTGAACCGCATCCGCTCGCTGGAGTCTTCCCGGCAGTTTCTCGGCGGCATGGCCGGCGTCAGCCTGCTTGATTACCCGTTTGTGGTGATTTTCCTGATCGTGATCGCCTTTCTCGGTGGCTGGATCGTTCTAGTTCCGATTGCCGGACTCTGCTTGTTTTACCTCACCAGTCTGCTGATGCAGCCGCACATACAACGTGCGTCCGAACAGTCCGGGCGAGCCAGCAACCGGATGCAGGAAGAATACGCAATGGCTTTGCAACACCTGCGCAGCCTGCGCGGTGTAGGCGACAACCAGCATCTTTTGCGCCGCCTGCGTGACCTGGTAGTACAAACAGCAGAAGCCAATCGGCAATTCGCACTGACCAATGCCCTGGTGCAGTCGATAGGCCAGGCACTCAGCTCGCTGACTGTGCTCGGCACCATGGGCGTTGGTGTATTGCTGGTGCTACAGGGCAGCATGACCACCGGCGGCCTGATTGCCGCCATGATGCTCATCTGGCGGATTACTTCGCCGGCCCAGCAGCTCTTTTCAACCAGTGCCAACTTCCGCCAACTGCGCGCTTCAGTAAACCAGCTCAATGCACTGATGGCATCGGCCGGCGAACTGATAAACCCGCAAATGGCCTCTACCGTAGAATCCCTGAAACCCCGAATAACGGCTGACCGCCTCTACTACCGCTATTCAGCTGACCAGGAACCCGCCCTCAACGGGGTCAGTTTTGAACTTCCGGAAGGCAGCAGACTGGTGGTTGCAGGCCCCAATGGCGCAGGCAAGAGCACATTGTTGCAATGCCTTGCCGGACTGCACCAACTGCAGAGTGGCCGGGTGCTGGTAGATGGCCGCGACATTCGCCAGTTCGACCCTTCGGATTACCGTGCCTGGCTCAGCTATATGAGCCAGAGCCCGCAAATGTTGCCGATGACTATCCCGCAACTGATGCAGCTGTCGCATCCGCGAGTAACCGGAAGTGAAATTTGTCAGGCACTGGTGCGTGTCGCTGGTGAGCAATGGTGGCAATTGCTGGGCTGCGAAAGCGCAGCAAGGGCCCTGACCATGCGACTGGAACTTTGGCGCGACGATGCCGCCTCTGTGCGCAGCCGCTATATCGTTGCCATGGCTGAAGTACTGCTCGACAACCCCAAGCTGATCATTCTGGATGATCCGCTGCGCGACTATGACCCGCTGCTGGACCGCTACCTGCAACAGATGCTTGACGCGCTGCACGGCAACACGACCGTGGTCGTTGCCACGCACCGGGCAGATGTGATCCGCAATGCGGACCTGATTGCCATTCTGGATCGCGGCAACCTTATTCACTTTGGCCCCGTGGCCGCCGAACAGCCTGCTCAACCGCTCAACCAATCGGAAGTCAGCCAATGAACGACAATACCAACACCAAGATCGTCAACGTCATGGGCAGTGACACCCGACCGGTTCAAGCCATCGATACATTGCTCGACGAACGCGGCAGTACGCGCCAGTTGCGTTACCTGATGCGCTTTATCGCATTACTGGTGCTGGCGCTGCTGCTCTGGTCCGTGTTTGCCAAGGTCGACGAATTTGCCAAGGCTCATGGTGAAATTCGCACCGTGTCGGGCGAGCAAGTGATCCAGTCTGAAGAGGGCGGCACACTGATCGAGCTGCTGGTGCAGACCGATGAAGCGGTCAAGGCCGGGCAGCCTATCGCCCGCATGTTATCGACCAACATCGACAAGGAGGCCGAGCAAGCCGCCATCCGCAAAGCCGGTCTGGAAATGGATGTGGAAATCTGGAAGTCGCTGAATGAAAAGCGAGAGCCCGACTTTTCACCCTATGCAAACTACCCACGGCTCAGCCAGGAAGCACGCACACGTCACCTCAACGAAGTGAGTCTGGTCGATTCAAGACTGATGGCCAAGGGCAAAGCCATCGAATCACAGCAAGCCGCTCTTGATGGTGCGATAGCCCAGTTGCCGGCACTCAAGCGTGAAGTGGCAGCCGCCCGAGATGTGGAAACCCGTTATCAGAGAGGTGCTGAAAAAGGCCTGATTTCAGCCATTAGTTTGTCCGAAAGTCGCGAGCGGTTGGCCAGTGCCGAACAACGACTGGATCAGCAGGATTCGCGCATTTCAGAACTGCGCGCCACGCTCAAACAGGCCGAGAGCGAGCTGACTCAAGTTCAAGAGGAAATTACCCAGGATGCCAGTAAAAACATTGGTGAGCTGACGCTGCAGATCCGTCAGATAGACGCCGAAATCAAAGCATTGAAAACCCGCAGCGGCCAGCGTCTGCTGGTTGCACCCAAAGACGGCATCATCAAGCGCTTGCCCGACACCCGCGTGGGCGCCTACATACCGCCGGGCGGTACCGTGGCTGAACTGGTGCCACTCAATGAGGGGCTGCTCATGGAGGCACTGGTCTCTCCGCGCGACATCGGTTTCGTGATGCCCGGACAACCGGTCACCGTAAAAATCGACTCCTTTGATTACAGCCGCTTCGGCTCGGTGGCGGGCAAAGTGGCCAAAGTCTCGCCCTCATCCTTCAAGAATGAAACCAACGGCCAGGTCTTTTACAAAGTCCTAGTTTCGCTTGCTCAGGATCACGTTGGGCAGTCCGAAAAGCACCGTCTGATGCCGGGCATGACCGGCGAGGCCGATATCGTGACCGGTCGTAAAACAGTCTTTCAGTACCTGACCAAACCGATCTTTCTTTCCATGGATACAGCCTTCCATGAGCGCTAGCCCGCTGACGTATAGCCGGGTTATTTAGCTGATACAGACGATTACAGGTGTACCGACATGAATGACCAGCCCCCCAAGCAATCTGCGTCCAAGAAGGATGAGAAAGCGCTCAAGGATGACGTCCCAACTGGCAATCCCAGCATTCTGGAAGCGCCTCTGGTGCAGGTTGAACGAGCGGCTGAAGAAGCCCCTATCGGCTGGACTGAGGGGCTTGATGAGTCAGCAAGCCTGACTGATAAGCCTGAAGCAACCGAAAGACCATCCGCTCCAGCCTCCTCGCCTGAAGGCAAGGAACCGGTTGCTTACAGCTTCCCACTTGAGCAACACACTCCCGACTCGCCATTGGCTACCGCATCAGGTGCACCGATTCCGGAGTCTCAAAGCGGCCCCCTGCTCTATAGAGCAACGGCAGCAGCCATTCTCCCGGACGACTCCAATCTGGACTTGGGTAGCATGCCGGCAATGACCGGAGCTGCAGTCTCTGCTGCTACCGCTCCACATCCAACTCAGGCGGGTACTGCCGGATTACCTTCCGCCGGCAAGCCTTCATTCGCTCCCTCTTCCGAGAAAACCTCGGAAACGGCCCATTCCACGGTGTCCGGGGATACACAGGGAGAAGTGATTGAAGACCTAAGGCAAAGCGTTCAAGGAAAACTGGATGCAACCAACCCTGACCAGACGCAGGCAGTATTTGTTCCGGGACTCATCATCGGCCAATACGGCAATCTGACCATCGATGCTGCCGGCAATTGGCGTTATACCCTCGATAATAACCAGCCAACTATCCAAGCCTTGGGCGCGGGCAGTCACCTACGCGAAATTTTGTTGGTGGCCACTGCCGACGGCACACAAAAGCTGATCAGTGTATTGATCAGCGGCAGCAATGATGTGGCCAGGATAACCGGCACCAGCACTAGTGACGTGACCGAGGACCATGCAACGGCCGCTGGGAAACTGGAAACAGGCGGGCAACTGAGCGTTACCGACATCGATGCCGGACAGGATCACTTCACGGCACAGACCAACGTCGCAGGCAGTTACGGCAGCTTCAGCATCGACGTGGCTGGCCACTGGACTTACAGCGCGGACAACACCCAGAGCGCGGTGCAGAGCCTCAAAGCCGGCCTCACGCTGACCGACACGCTGACAGTAACCAGTGCTGACGGCACCAGCCACACCGTCACCGTCACGCTCAACGGCACCAATGACGCCCCGACCCTGACTGCCCAAGCCCAGTCCGTCACCGAAGACGGAGCCCGGCTCACCGGTAAGATGGTCGCCACCGACATTGATCAGAGCGACACGCTGGCCTTCAGCAGCCAAAACCCGCCTGCCGGTTTTAGCCTAAATGCCGATGGCAGTTATGCCTTCGATCCTTCAAATGCTGCTTACCAGCACCTCGCCGCCGGACAGACGCAGACACTCAGCATCCAGATCACAGTCACCGACAGCGCCGGCGCCACCGCCACGCAGAACCTGAAGATCACCCTGACCGGCAACAACGACGGCGCGGCAATCAGCGGCGTGGACAAAGGCTCGGTCACCGAGGACACCCAGCTCAGCACGTCCGGCAAGCTCACCGTCACCGACATCGACGACAACCAAGCCGCCTTCACCGCCCAGGCCCACACTGCCGCCAACTACGGCAGCTTCACGCTCGCCGCCGACGGCAGCTGGACCTACGCGCTGGACAACACCAACCCAGCGGTTCAGGCCCTCGCGCAAAACGGCACGCTGTCCGACACGCTAACCGTCAATTCAGTCGATGGCACCGCCCACCAGATCACCGTCACCATCAACGGCAGCGCCGACTCAGCTGTGATCGGCGGCGTGGACAGTGGCGTGGTCACCGAAGACCACAGCGTCACCACCGGACAAATTGCCACCGCCGGGCAGTTGACCATCACCGACCCCGATGCCAGTCAGGACCACTTCACCGCCCAGACCAATGCCCCCGGCACCTACGGCACCTTCACCGTCGATGCGACCGGCCAATGGACCTACAGCACGGACAACACCCAGAGCGCGGTGCAGAGCCTCAAAGCCGGCGCCACGCTGACCGACACGCTGACCGTCACCAGCGCTGACGGCACCAGCCACACCGTAACCGTAACGCTCAACGGCACCAACGACGCCCCTACCTTGACCGCCCAGACCCAGTCTGTCACCGAAGACGGAGCCCAACTCACCGGCAAGATGGTCGCCACCGACGTCGACCAAGGCGATACGCAGGCCTTCAGCACTCAAAATCCGCCTGCCGGTTTTACCCTCAACGCCGATGGCAGTTACAGCTTCGATCCTGCCGATGCCGCTTATCAGCATCTCGCCGCAGGCCAAACCCAGACCCTGACGATCCCGATCACGGTGACCGACAGTGCGGGCGCGACCAGTAAGCAGAACCTGACGATTACCCTGACCGGCAACAACGACGGCGCAACCATTGCCGGAGTGAACACTGGCAGCACCACCGAAGACAACACGCAGGCTGTCACCGGCCAGCTGACAGTGGTGGACTTGGACGACGGCCAGGCGCACTTCGTCGCACAAAGCAGTTCGGCAGGAACATACGGCACCTTCTCCCTGAACGAACAAGGCCAGTGGAGCTTCGCACTCGACAACACCAAGCCCGGCGTCCAGGCGCTCAAGACTGGCGACAGCGTCACCGACAGCTTCACGGTGACCAGTGCTGATGGCACGACGCACCAGGTCAGCGTGACCATCACCGGCAAGGACGATGTTGCGGTGATCGCCGGCACTGATGCCGCCAGCGTCACCGAGGATCAGTCCGTCCAGAGCGGCCAGTTGCAGGCTGGCGGGCAGTTGACCGTCACCGACGCCGATGTGGGCCAAGACCACTTCACCGCCCAAACGAATGCGGCTGGCACTTACGGCACCTTCACCGTCGATGCGACCGGCCACTGGACCTACAGCGCGGACAACACCCAGAGCGCGGTGCAGAGCCTCAAAGCCGGCGCCACGCTGACCGACACGCTGACTGTCACCAGTGCTGACGGCACCAGCCACACCGTCACTGTGACACTGACCGGCACCAACGACGATCCGACCCTGACTGCCCAGAGCCAAGCTGCCACCGAAGACGGTGCCCTGCTCACCGGCCACATGGTCGCCACCGATGTCGACCAGGGCGACACGCAGGCCTTCAGTACCCAAAATCCGCCTGTCGGTTTTACCCTCAAGGCCGATGGCAGTTACAGCTTCGATCCTGCCGATGCCGCTTATCAGCATCTCGCCGCAGGCCAAACCCAGACCCTGACGATCCCGATCACCGTGACCGACAGCGCTGGTGCAACCAGTACGCAGAACCTGAGCATCACCATCACCGGCAGCAACGACGGCGCCATCATCGGCGGAAGGGTTGCAAACAATGTCACTGAAGACTCCGTGGTCTCCGCGGGCGGCATGCTCAGGGCCGGCGGCCAACTCACAGTTGTCGATCCAGATGCAGGCGAAGCCGTCTTCGTAGCGCAAACCGGCGTGAGCGGTGCTGGCCACTACGGCAGTTTCAGCATCGATGCGAGCGGCCATTACAGCTACACCGCCGACAACACCCAAAGCGTGATTCAACAGCTCAAGTCTGGCGAGACGCTGACCGACCGTTTCACCGTGGCGACAGCAGACGGCACGCAGCAAGTGGTCACCATCACCATCAACGGCGCTGAAGACAAACCGGTGCTACAAGCGCAGACCCACGCCGTCACCGAAGACGGTGCCCGGCTTACGGGTAAGATGCTGGCTACCGATGTAGACGCGGGCGATACCCAGCGCTTCTCGGTCGCTCACCCTGTTGCCGGCTTTGTCCTCAATCCTGATGGCAGTTTCAGCTTCAATCCGGCAACTGCGTCCTACCAACATCTGGCTTCAGGCCAAACGCAAGATGTCGTCATCCCCATCACGGTTATCGACAGCGCCGGGGGGACCAGCACACAGAACCTCACCATCACGGTCACCGGCGTCAACGACCGCGCAACTATTTCTGGGGTAAACACAGGCAGCACCGCCGAAGACAATGTACAGGCTGTCACCGGCCAGTTGACGGTGGCGGACGTAGACGATGGCCAGGCGCACTTCGTCGCACAAAGCGGTTCGGCGGGCACGTACGGTACCTTCTCCCTTAACGAACAAGGCCAGTGGAGCTACTACCTCGACAACAGCAAAGCCTCCGTGCAGGCCCTTAAAACTGGCGATAGCGTCACTGACAGCTTCACCGTAACGAGTGCCGACGGCACGACGCATCAGGTGACGGTCACGGTCACGGGTAAAGACGATGGTGCGCTGATTGGTGGTGCCGATACTGCCAGCGTTACCGAGGATGCGAGCGTTGCCGCCGGTAGACTCGAGGCGCAAGGGCAGCTGACCATTGCCGACCCGGATGCGAGTCAGAACCACTTCGCAGCGCAGAGCAACGTTGCCGGCACCTACGGCACATTCAGTATCGATCAAGCAGGCCACTGGACCTATAGCGCCGACAACAGCCAGGGCGCTGTCCAGCAGTTGAAGGCAGGCGATTCGCTGATCGACTCCATGACGATCGCCAGTGCGGACGGTACGACGCACACCATCCTCGTCGCGATCCAGGGCAGCAACGACGCCCCTACCCTGACCGCCCAGACCCAGTCCGTCACCGAAGACGGAGCCCGGCTCACCGGCAAGATGGTCGCCACCGATGTTGATCAAGGCGACACCCAGGCCTTCAGTACCCAGAATCCGCCTGCCGGCTTCACGCTGAACCCTGACGG
>JACCDZ010040892.1_pt1 | contig 17222 bp, 13 predicted proteins | sample 7449551 | NCBI WGS metagenome assembly JACCDZ01 (sample SAMN15323452, study PRJNA562643) | freshwater metagenome | isolation source: river surface water | place: USA:Blue River Watershed | collected 2017-08-18 | reverse complement strand
GTAGTCTTCATCGACCTCGATAATTTCAAGACCCTCAATGACACGCACGGCCACGACATGGGGGACTTGCTGCTGAAAGAGGCAGCGAGCCGGCTGCAGTCGGCGGTGCGCAAGAATGACCTGGTGGCGCGCCTTGGCGGCGACGAATTTGTTGTGCTGCTCAAGGGCGGGCGCGAGTCACCCGAGGCTTTCCGACGCAACGCAGAGATGGTCGCCGAGAAGATCCGTGCGGCGATGGACAAGCCGTATGCGCTGCGCGGCAATGAACACCACAGCACGGCCAGCATCGGCATCTACGTGTTCGATACCGCGGTGGATAGTGTCAGCGAGCTGCTCAAGCGCGCCGACCTGGCGATGTACCAGTCGAAGGCGGCGGGCCGCAACGCAATCTGCTTCTTCGCGCCCGAGATGCAGGATACGCTGTCGCGTCGCGCGGTGCTGGAAGCCAGCTTGCGCACGGCGCTGCGGCGCCAGCAATTCCTGTTGCACTACCAGCCGCAAGTCAATGACGAGGGCCGCCTGCTCGGGTTCGAAGCCTTGCTGCGCTGGCAGCATCCGGAACTCGGCCTGCTGCCGCCGGGAGAATTCATCCAGCTGGCCGAGGAAACCGGGCTGATCGTGCCGATCGGCATGTGGGCGGTCGACACGGCTTGCCGGCAGCTGGCCGCATGGGCCGGCGATGATGCACACGAGGACCTGACGCTGTCGGTCAATGTCAGTGTGCGCCAGTTCAGGCATGAACAGTTTGTCGACCATGTGCTCGAGATCGTGCGCCGTCATCGTATCAATCCACGCCGGCTGACGCTGGAGCTGACGGAGAGCCTGCTGGTCGACGATGTCGATCAGGTGATCCTGAAGATGAAGACACTGAAGACGGCTGGCATCAGTTTTTCGCTTGATGACTTCGGTACCGGCTTTTCTTCGCTGTCTTATTTGCGACGCTTGCCCTTCGACGAAATCAAGATCGACCATTCCTTCTTCCGCAATTTGCTGACCATCGAGACCGATGCGGCGATCGTGCGCACCATCGTCGTGCTGGCGCAAAGCCTGAAGCTGCGCCTGATCGCCGAAGGTGTCGAAGACGAACGCCAGCGCGATTTCCTGGCCTCGCATGGCTGTCATGCCTACCAGGGCTACCTGTTCGGCACGCCGATGGACCAGGCGGACATGCTGCGCTACGTGCAAGATCGCTCTCCGCTGCCACCAGCGCTCACGACCGAAATGCCGGCTTAAGCGGTGGCCAGGCGGCATCCGCGGCCGCATTCACCCCTGCGAAATACAAAAAAAACGCCCCGGCCTTGGCCGGGGCGCATCGCTTCTGCTGAATGCTTCGTCAGCCGCCGATTGCCGTGGTGGCCAGCGGCGGCTGGTTGGTGCCGACCCCGGTCAGCGTGGTGATCGGTGTCGTGGTGGTGGTGGTCGGCGTTGTGGCGCCAGTGCCGCCGCTGCCAAGGTCCAGCGTGCCCAGCGTGCCGGCGGTGCCCGCGGCGCCGGTGGTACCCGTCGTTCCGCCTGCGCCGCCGGTGCCGCCGGTTCCACTGGTGCCACTGGTGCCGGTGGTTGTGCCTGTTGTTGTTCCTCCGGTCCCGGTACCTGTGCCAGTGGTCGTGCCCGTGTCCGTGGTCGCACCTGTACCGGTGGTTGTACCCGTGCCCGTGGTGGTACCGGTCGTTGTGCCGGTGTCAGTCGGGGTGCCAGTGGTGCCGGTCGTTCCCGTGGTCGTGCCGGTGGTACCGGTAGTGGTGCCGGTGGTGCCGGTGGTACCCGTGGTCGTGCCCGTACCCATGTCAGTTCCTGTGGTGCCGGTTGTGGTCCCCGTCGTTGGCGTTGTGGTGGTTGTCGTGCCTGTCGGCGGCGTGCCAGTACCGGTCGTCGTGTCCGTCGTCGTACCGGTACCTGTGGTGGTGCCGGTGGTCGGGGCAGTGGTTGTGCCGGTAGTCGGCGTTCCTCCCGTCGTCGGTGTGCCCGTGCCGGTCGTCGTACCGGTACCTGTCGTGGTACCGGTAGTAGGACCGGTGGTGGTACCCGTCGAAGGCGTGCCCGTGGTCGTACCCGTGGTGGTACCGGTATCCGGCGGCGTGGTCGCACCCGCAGTCTTCGTGATCTGGCCACGGATCTCGCCATTCGGGAACGCGACCGAGAGCACTTCGTAATACATATTTCCTGCGTTCAGGGCCGAGACCTGCGTGTGATTGAGCGTCGCACGCGATACCCAGATGCCCGATCCCGAGCTGGTTTCCTGCATGTTGGCGACGACCGGGCCATTTGCATCAGGCGCACCCTGGTGGATGGCCGCGCCGGTGCTGGCAAAGCCGGTGGTGATCACGACCGAGGTTAGCGTCTTGTCACGCGGCCGATAGACCGACAGGCCGGTGCCCGTGCCCGTGCTTGTCGTGGCCGGAACGACCAGCGCACCCGTCAGCACATTGGTATAAAACACCGGGCGATTGGCTGCGGCCACCGCTTGTCCGATCGCACGGCCTGAGCCTTGCGAACCGGTGGTGCTGGCACCTCCGCTGGTATCCGTGGTGGACGGCGTACCGGTGGTCGAAGGTGTGCCGGTGGTGCTGGTAGTGCTTGCGGTGCCGCTGGTCGGCGTCGATGTGCCGGTTGCCGTGCCGGTACCGCCATAGATGCCTGCGGTGCCGGTGCCTGTCGCTCCTGTAGTGCCGGAACTGCCTGACGTGCCCGAAGTTCCGGTGCCAGTCGTGCCTGCCGTTCCTGATGTACCCGAGGTGCCCGAGGTACCGGTTGCCCCTGCCGTGTTCGTCGTTCCGGTGGTGCCGGTGGCCGTGGTGGTGGTGCTGGCCGAACTCACCGGTACGCCGCTTTGCGGCAAGCGCGACGTGATCTGGCCGCGAATCTCGCCGTCAGGGAAGGCGTCCGAGTGTACGTTGAAGTAGTAGTTGCCGGCCTGGAGCTGGGTCAGCTGGTCCGTGGTCAGCGTCGCAGTCGTGGTCCAGATGCCGCTGCCGCCCGTCACCTGCGTCAACGGGAACACGACGGGGCCGGCAACGCCACGCGCGCCCACGTGGATGTGCGCTGCCGTGCCCGTGATGTCAGCCGATACGATGGTGGCCTTCATCACGCGCGTGGTCGGATCGACCACCGCTACGCCGGTGCCGGTCGCCGTGCTGTTGTTGGGCGGCGCCTCTTCGGTGCCCGTCAGCGTCGCCGAATAGACGTTGCGCGGCACGGTGCTATTGGCGGAACTGACCTGGCTGACGCCAGCCGCCGTCGGGTTGATCGGATTGCTGTCGCTGCCGCATCCTGCCAGGACGGCCAGTGACAGCAGCACTATCGCCCACGGTGTGAACGTTCGCAAAGATAAGACTTTCATGTTCATCCTCTGGTCTGTGTAGTTGATGCTCCCTGCTGTCACTCGCTGCGTGATCGCAATCTGTGTTTGCCTTGAATGGCGATGGGTAGAGAGATCGTCGCTGAAGCAGCGACCGTGCCCGGACGGCGACTACGGCAAAGCAGACGCCAGAGGCGTGCCAATGGTTAAGGCGGGGCAAGGCCATGCGGGCAAGACGGGTAAGAACTACCGGGGGCGGTGAAGAATTTTCGGACGCTGCTACCATGTCGGCCTTGCAGGAGAACATTCCACCATGGCAGAAACAGAAATCCGCGCAGGCCAGTCGATCGAATTGCTGAAGGCGCTGCACATCCTCACGCGCGACGGCAAGATGAATCAGGACAGCCGGCGCAAGCTGAAACAGGTGTATCACTTGTTCCAGTTCATCGAACCCTTGCTCAGGCAAGTCGATTCAGACCAGCTGAGCCTGGTCGACCACGGCGCAGGCAAGTCCTATCTCGGCTTCATCCTGTACGACTTGTTTTTCAAGCAGCGCCATGATGCGTCCACCATCCACGGCATCGAGACCCGCGCCGAGCTGGTGGACAGCACCCGCGCGCTGGCGCAGCACCTGGGCTTCGAGCGCATGCATTTCCATCATCTGTCGGTGGCCGAGTCCATCGTCTCGGATGCCTTGCCGGCCGGGGTCGATGTCGTCACTGCCTTGCATGCGTGCGATACAGCGACGGATGATGCGATCAGCTTTGCACTGAAGAAGCAGGCGCGCTTTATCGTGCTGGTGCCGTGCTGCCAGGCCGAGGTGGCGGCTACGCTGCGCCGCCTCAAAGGCAAGTCGCTGGGCCGCGATTCGCTGACCGAGATCTGGCGCCATCCCATCCATACCCGCGAGTTCGGCAGTCACCTGACGAATGTGCTGCGTTGCCTGCAGCTGGAAGCGCATGGCTACCAGGTGAATGTGACCGAACTGGTGGGCTGGGAACATTCGATGAAGAATGAACTGATTATCGCGACCCGCAAGGACCAGCCGCAACCGAAGGCGGCACGTCGATTGGCCGAGGTGCTGCAGAACGTGGGGCTGGAGGAAATGGCCGGGCGCTTCTGGTTGCCCGAGTCACCGACGGCCTGACCCGCAGGTCAGCTGCGGCCGTCGGGCTGGCGTGCCGGGTGCAGCGCCGTTGCCGGCATCGTGTGGCTGGCGATGAAGATCTCGTGCAGGAACAGCGAGAAGCTGGCGATCAGCAACAGCATTGCGGCGACGAACAGCAGCGCGATCAGGGAGTCGAGCGCGAGGTTGAAGGCATCGTCGACGAACAGGGCCACGACCACGGCGCATACCAGCACCAGGCAAGTGGCGGTGAAGCCGACGGCGCGGTGAATCACGTCCGCGCGCCGGCGCAACACATCAAGCTCATGTATCAGCACGGGTCGCAGGGCGACTCCCCCCGACAGGCGCTGCTCCAGCGTTTCGCGCCGGTCATGGATGCGGTCGAGGCGATTGTTCAGTACGCGCATCAGCATCAGCACGCCCAGCAGCAGGAAGGCGGGCGTAATGGACAGGCTGATGATGTTGCTGATGTCGCCGAACAGGGGAAGCATGGCTGGCTGCGGTTCAAGTTTGTGCTGAGGTCTGTGCAATGAGAATACACAAACCCGGGCCGGCCTGCATCCCTCAATCAAATATCAATCGATATTGGCGGCGTAAATCTCGGCGAACCGGTGCCGGACTTGTGTAAAGGCTGATAACACTTCCGGGTCGAAATGCCCGGGTTCGGTACGGCCGTCGCCTTCCATGATGATGGCCGATGCCTTTTCATGGCTCATGGCCGGCTTGTACGGGCGGCGCGAGCGCAGTGCGTCGTACTGGTCGCACAGCATCACGATGCGGGCCGGCAGCGGCGCCGCGTCGCCGACCAGGCCGTTGGGATAGCCGCTGCCGTCCCAGCGTTCATGGTGGCTGAGTGCGATGTCGGCGCCCATGGTCACGTAGGGCGAGCTGCCCTTGTGAAGGATCTTGGCGCCCAGCGTGCAATGGGTCTTCATCATGGACCATTCGGCAGCATCGAATGCGCCGGGCTTGAGCAGCACCGCATCGGGAATGCCGATCTTGCCGACATCGTGCATTGCCGATGCATAGAAGATCTGGTCGCAGAAAGCCTTGTCCATGCCCAGGTACTCGGACAATTCGAGGCAGAAGAAGCTGATGCGCTGCACATGCAAGCCGGTGTCTTCATCCTTGTATTCCGCAGCCTTGACCATGGTGTAGATGGTGTCGCGGTAAGCCTCGGTCAGCTGCCGGGTGCGCTCGGCTACCTGGTCGGACAGGTTGCGGTTGTGGTTCGCCAGCTGGTCCTGGAAAGACTTGAGCCGCAGCAGGTTGCGTACCCGCGTATACAGCTCGGCCTGATCGACCGGCTTGTTGATGAACTCTTCGACACCAGCCGACAGTGCATGCATGCGCGAGGCATGGTCGGACAGCGCCGTCAGCATGATGATCGGGATGTTGCGGGTGCGGGCATCCTGCTTCAGCGCCATCGCGACTTGCTGGCCGTTCATGCCGGGCATCATGTAGTCGAGGATGATCAGGTCGGGCAGGCGGCCGCGTATCTGGTTCAATGCATCCTCGCCGGATTGCGCGACCATGAATTCAAAATGCTCTATCCCCAATTGCGCCTGCAGCAGTCGGGAGTTGCGCGGCTGGTCGTCCACCAGCATCACGATCGGCTTGCCTTGATCGGGGTGCAGGGCAGCGATGCTATCGTCGATGTCAGTGTCGAGGCTGGTCATGTGGGGTGATCCTGATTCAATGATTGAAAATCAAAATAGGATTGGCGGGCGTGTGCAGGGACTGTTCGTGGCCGGCCAGGGGCGTCAGTGAGTGAGGGGCCGCAGCAGCTGGTCCGGTAGTGCGATCGGCAGCTGGCCGGCGGGCTCGGGGTCGCGCAGCGGCAGCCAGACGGTGAAGCGCGAGCCTTTGCCGGGTTCGCTCTCGACCAGCAAGGCGCCGGATTGCAGTTCGACCAGACGCCGCACCATCACCAGCCCGAGGCCGGTGCCCTCATACAAGCGGCTGCGCGATGAATCGAGTTGCAGGAAGGGCTGGAACAACCGGTACAGGTCGGCTTGCGCGATGCCGACGCCGGTATCGCTGACCGAGATCTCCAGGAATTCCAGGAAGGCAGAGGGCGCCAGTGCGAACAGGCGCCTTTGCTCGTTGCCCTGCTGCGATTCCACCAGGCTGCGTGGCACCAGCCGCATGGCCAGCTTGACCTGGCCGCAATCGGGCGTGAATTTCACGGCATTCGACAGCAGGTTGAAAATGATTTGCCGCGTCTTGCGCGGGTCCAGCCACAGGCCCTTGAGTTCGGGCGAGATCGTCTGCACCAGCTGTATGCCACGCGCCGTCGCCTGTTCGCGCATGATGGCCATGCCGCTGGCCGCCAGGTCATTGCCATCGACCATGCCAGGCTCGAGCCGCATATTGCCCGATTCAATGGTCGACAGGTCGAGGATGTCGTTGATCAGCTCCAGCAGATGACGGCCGCTGTTGAGGATGTCGTCTGCATATTCCCTGACGGTCGCATCGATCTGCCCGGCCAGCCCGTCGCGGATCACACTGGAAAAGCCGATGATGGCATTGAGCGGCGTGCGCAGTTCATGCGACATGGTTGCCATGAACTCGGTCTTCATGCGCGAGGCCTGTTCGATCTGCCGGTTCTTTTCTTCCAGCAGGCGCGCGGATGCCTTCGACTCGCTGATGTCGCGTGCAATCGTTGACAAGGTGACGCTGCCATCCGACTGTCGGTGGGCGATCAGTACTTGCGATACCGGTACTTCCTTGCCGTCGGCATTGACCCAGCTGGTTTCGCCGTACCAGGTGCCATGGGCCAGCGCGTGCGGGATGCCGACACGCAGCACATGGTTCAGCGATGCCGTGCTGTAGACCCGTTCGCGTTTGATGTCGGCAGCCGGCAGGTCGCCGACCCCAATCAGCTCGCGCATAGCGCGGTTCACGTAAGCGACGCGCCCTTCGGGCGTGCTCATCGCGATCAAGTCCGGCGTGCGGTCGATCAGGTCTACCAGACGTCGCGCTTCGTCGGACACCTTTTGTTTGTCGTTGAAGGCTTCGCGCATGCGTCTGTACAGGAAAGGCACGGCCAGCAGGACCAGTATCAGCAATGCAAAGAAACCAAAGGCACTGATTTGCGCGCGATCAGACTCGAGCTGTTGCCTGTGCTTCAGAAGCCGCTGCTCTTCGTTGAATACGTCAGCAGCCAGAATATCGATCTGGCGATCGAGGCCCGTGCCGGCAGAGACGTCGACGGGGGCGGGGCGCGGATGCAGTGACGACTTCAGTTCGATGTTGCGCGCCAGCCAGTCGATGCGCGAAGCGATGATGATCTTCAGGTGGCGCACGCGTGCCGCTTGTGACGGGTTGTCCGACACGAGATTGTCCAGCACCGCCTGTTCCTTCGACAGCGAGTCGAGCGCTTGCCGGTAAGCCGACAGGTAAGTGCGGTCGCCCGTGATCAGGAAGCCACGCTGCTCCGACTCGGCCTGGTAGACGTACTGCTCGACGCGGCCGATGCTCGCTATGACTTCATGTGAATGAATCACGAAGCGCGTCGCATCGATACCCGTGAGTGAGAAATGCCAGGTCAGTCCGGCCAGCATCAGCAAGGCTGCGGCGCCGGCCGCGAAGCTCGCAAACAGGCGTTTTTCGAACGCAGACTGTGGAATCAGAAATTTCATCAAGCTAACCAGCGCGGATGTCGTCGCCTGTACATGTACTTTGATGGTCAAGGGTGCGAAGGGATTGCCACCAAGCAATGCAAGAAGAATTCAATGAGGCAATGGCAGCTTATTCCGATCACCGAACTCACCCTTGTGATGTATCAATGAACTAGTGACCACCGGTAACTTAGCGCGGCTTCAAAGCCCTCGGTCAGGGACTTTGCCAAACGCAAACCTCGACATCCGCAGTGATGTCTAAGATGAGGCCTGGCATCAAGGGGCAGAAGCGGGAATGGCCGCCAACAGGGACGGGGTTCAGTTCTCAAGAGAAATGTTGCTCCGCAGTAGCTCGCAGACCCTATAAGTCCGAAGAACAATCAAATTATTCATTTTGTTTTTTCTTGGAAATAGAATAAGTTGTCAGGCTTCCGGGCCGAGCGGCAACAGACCAGCGGGTGCCGGATCGCGTAGGCGATGGCAAAAATGCGTTTCATGCCGAGCCAGCGAAGCGGTGCGACGGATGAGCCTGTTAATTCGAAGCCTTGGCTGTTTTATCAAGCTACCAAGGCGCGAGCGTTCGCTTATTTCGTGCCTAATTGGCAAAACAATAAAAAACTAACGGAGATACTTCAGCATGGCTGCCCCCACCCTGGCCGTTCCGGCCGTCCGCAGGTCCTGAGCAGGAGCCTTCATGTCGGACATCATTCTGGAAACCAGAAACCTGACGCGCGAATTCAAAGGCTTTGTCGCCGTCAATCAGGTGAACCTGCAGGTGCAGCGCGGACACATCCACGCACTGATCGGCCCCAACGGCGCCGGCAAGACCACCTGTTTCAACCTGTTGACCAAGTTCCTTGCACCGAGTTCGGGGCAGATTCTGTTCAATGGCCGTGACATCACGATGGAGAAGCCGGCGCAAGTGGCGCGCATGGGCATCATCCGCTCGTTCCAGATCTCGGCTGTGTTCCCGCACCTGTCGGTACTGGAGAATGTGCGCATCGGCTTGCAGCGCAAGCTGGGCACGTCTTTCCATTTCTGGAAGAGCGAAGCCTCGCTGGACGTGCTCAATGAGCGCGCACGGGCCTTGCTCGATGAAGTCGGCCTGTCCGGTTTCGCCGACAGTGTCACCGTGGATCTTCCGTATGGCCGCAAGCGCGCGCTCGAGATCGCTACCACGCTGGCGATGGACCCGGAACTGATGCTGCTCGACGAACCGACGCAGGGCATGGGCCATGAAGACGTGCAGCGCGTGACCGACCTGATCAAAAAGGTATCGGCCGGCCGTACCATCCTGATGGTCGAGCACAACATGAATGTCGTCTCCGGCATCTGCGACCGCATCTCGGTCTTGCAGCGCGGCGCCATCCTCGCCGAAGGCGATTACGTCACCGTGTCGAAGAATCCCCAAGTGCTCGAGGCCTACATGGGCAGCAGCGCCGCCCTCGAGGGAGCGCACTGATGACGAAGGCACTCGAAATCACCGGGCTGCAGGCCTGGTATGGCGAATCGCACATCTTGCACGACGTGAACCTGTCGGTCGAGCAGGGCGAAGTGGTGACGCTGCTGGGCCGCAATGGCGCCGGCCGCACCACGACGCTGCGCGCGATCATGGGGCTGACCGGGCGTCGTACCGGTTCGGTGAAGATCAACGGCGTCGAAGCCATCCAGCTGCCCACGCACCGCATCGCGCATCTGGGCGTTGGCTATTGCCCCGAAGAGCGCGCGATCTTTTCATCGCTGTCGGCCGAAGAAAACCTGATGCTGCCGCCGATGCTGAAAGAAGGCGGCATGTCGGTCGCCGAGATCTACCAGATGTTTCCCAATCTTGAAGAGCGCCGCCACAGCCAGGGCACGCGCCTGTCGGGCGGCGAGCAGCAGATGCTGGCCGTTGCGCGCATCCTGCGCACCGGCGCCAAGCTGCTGCTGCTCGACGAGATTTCCGAAGGACTGGCACCCGTGATCGTGCAGGCGCTCGCGCGCATGATCCTGGCGCTGAAGGCAAAGGGTTACACGATTGTGATGGTCGAGCAGAACTTCCGATTCGCGGCGCCGCTGGCGGATCGCTTCTATGTGATGGAACACGGCCAGATCGTCGAGGCCTTCAACGCTGCCGAGCTGGAAGCGAAGTCCGGCACGCTCAACGAATTGCTGGGGGTCTGACATGGAGATCTTCGGCATTCCGCTCGCCGCGTTGCTGGGCCAGTTGCTGCTGGGACTGGTCAATGGCTCGTTCTATGCGATGTTGTCGCTGGGGCTGGCTGTCATCTTCGGCCTGCTCAATGTGATCAACTTCGCGCATGGCGCGTTGTACATGATGGGCGCATTCCTCGCCTGGATGGGCTTGAACTACTTCGGCATCAATTACTGGGTCATGCTGGTGGCAGCGCCATTGATCGTCGCCGTGTTTGGCATCGTGATCGAAAAGACCATGCTGCGCTGGCTGTACCGGCTCGATCACTTGTACGGCCTGCTGCTGACCTTCGGCATCACGCTGATGCTCGAGGGCGTGTTCCGCTCCTTCTATGGCGTCTCCGGCCAGCCGTATTCGGTGCCCGAGCAACTGGCCGGCGCGACTGACCTCGGCTTCATGATGCTGCCGAACTATCGCGCCTGGGTCGTGGCGGCCTCGCTGGTCGTCTGCCTCGCGACCTGGTACGTGATCGAGAAGACGCGCCTCGGTGCCTACCTGCGCGCTGGTACCGAAAACCCGAAGATGGTCGAAGCCTTCGGCATCAACGTGCCGCTGATGGTCACGCTGACCTATGGCTTTGGTGTCGCGCTGGCTGGTTTTGCCGGTGTGCTGGCCGCACCAGTGCTGCAGGTGTCGCCGCTGATGGGCTCGAACCTGATCGTCACTATCTTTGCGGTGGTCGTCATCGGCGGCATGGGGTCTATCCTCGGCTCGATCGTCACCGGCCTCGCACTGGGCGTGATCGAGGGCTTTACCCGAGTGTTCTATCCGGAGCTGTCGGCCACCGTGGTGTTCATCATCATGGCCATCGTGCTGCTGATCCGTCCGGCCGGCTTGTTCGGCCGCGAGAAATAACAGGAGTAGGGCAATGCTGAAGAAATTGGGTTACGCGGCCGTGCTGTTGCTTGCGCTGGTCGCGCCTTTCCAGCTGTATCCGGTGCTGTTGATGAAGATGCTGTGCTTCGCCTTGTTTGCGTGCGCATTCAACCTGCTGATCGGCTTTACCGGCCTGTTGTCCTTCGGTCATGCCGCCTTCTTCGGTGGCGCGTCCTACATTGCCGGCCACGCGCTGAAGGTATGGGGTGTGCCGTTCGAGTTCGGTCTGCTGATCGGTACTGCCTTTGCGGCAGGGCTAGGCTTCGTGATGGGCGGCCTTGCGATTCGCCGCCAGGGCATCTACTTCACGATGATCACGCTGGCGCTGGCGCAGATGCTGTTCTTTGTCTTCCTGCAGGCGCCGTTCACCGGCGGCGAGGACGGCTTGCAATCCATCCCGCGCGGCAAGCTGCTCGGCATCATCGACCTGCAGAACGACCTGACCATGTACTACGTGGTGTTGGCGATCGTGGTCGCTGCCTTCCTGCTGATCGTGCGCATCGTCCATTCGCCGTTCGGGCAAGTGCTGAAGGCGGTGCGCGAGAACGAGCCGCGCGCAACCTCGCTCGGCTATGACGCTGATCGCTACAAGCTGATGGCCTTTGTGCTGTCGGCGGCGCTGGCCGGTCTGGCCGGCTCGACCAAGGCGGTGGTGCTCGGCTTTGGCACGCTGACCGATGTGCACTGGTCGATGTCGGGCCTGGTGGTGCTGATGACCCTGGTGGGTGGCATGGGCACGCTGTTGGGTCCCGTGATCGGCGCGATCATTATCATCGTGCTTGAGAACAAGCTCGGCGACTTCGGCAGCTGGCTGGCCACGATTACCTCGGTCGAATGGTTCAACACCATCGGCGAATCGGTGACCATGGTGACCGGCCTGATCTTCGTGATCTGCGTGCTGTCCTTCCGCCGCGGCATCATTGGCGAGCTGGCGGCGCGCGTCCGCTAAACTTCACCTGCTTGCCCGGGCATCCCGGGCAAGCGTGCTGTCTGGTTTCATCGATCCGCATCATCGATCCGCATCATCGTTCCAACCTGACGTTCAACCGATCCCGACATCATGGCCAATCCGCAATTCCACTGGGAAGACCCATTGCTGCTCGACCAGCAGCTGACCGCCGACGAGCGCATGGTGCGCGATGCTGCGCATGCCTACTCGCAAGACAAGCTGATGCCGCGCGTGCTGGAATCCTTCCGTCACGAGAAGTTCGATATCGGCCTGTTCCGCGAAATGGGCGAACTGGGCCTGTTCGGCCCGACCATCCCGACGCAGTATGGCGGCGCGGGCCTGAACTATGTCAGTTACGGCCTGATCGCGCGCGAGATCGAACGTGTCGACTCGGGCTTCCGCTCGGTGATGAGCGTGCAGAGTTCGCTGGTGATGGTGCCGATCTTTGAATTCGGCAGCGAGGAACAGAAGCAGAAATACCTGCCGGGCCTGGCCAGGGGCGAGCTGATCGGTTGCTTCGGTTTGACCGAGCCCAATCATGGTTCCGACCCGGGCAGCATGGAGACGCGCGCGAAGACCGTCGCTGGCGGCTATGAGCTGACGGGCGCGAAGATGTGGATCACCAACAGCCCGCTGGCCGATGTGTTCGTCATCTGGGCCAAGGATGACGAAGGCGATATCCGCGGCTTTATCCTTGAGAAGGGCATGAAGGGCCTGTCGGCACCGAAGATCCAGGGCAAGGTCGGCATGCGCGTGTCTGTCACCGGCGAAGTCGTGATGGATCGCGTGTTCGTGCCCGAAGAGAATCGTCTGCCGAACGTGAAGGGCCTGAAGGGCCCGTTCACCTGCCTGAACTCGGCGCGCTACGGCATCGCCTGGGGCGCGATGGGTGCAGCCGAATTCTGCTGGCACACTGCGCGTCAGTATGTGCTGGATCGCAAGCAGTTCGGTCGTCCGCTGGCCGCGAACCAGTTGGTGCAAAAAAAGCTGGCCGACATGCAGACCGAGATTGCGCTCGCGCTCCAGGGCTGCGTGCGTCTGGGTCGCATGAAGGACGAGGGCACGGCCGCGGTCGAGATCACGTCGATCATGAAGCGCAACTCGGCCGGCAAGGCGCTCGACATCGCGCGCACGGCGCGTGACATGTTGGGCGGGAATGGCATCAGCGACGAATTCGGCGTGATCCGCCATGTGGTCAACCTCGAGGTGGTAAACACCTACGAGGGCACGGCCGATGTGCATGCGCTGATCCTTGGCCGTGCACAGACGGGTATACAAGCTTTCTTCTGAGCGAGCTTCGCCTTCCGAACCAATCCCGCAGCAATAAAAAACCGGCCGAGGCCGGTTTTTTTATGTCATCAATGCCAGCGCCAACGTCAGCGTATCAGCCAGCGGATCAGCATCGCCACCACGCCAAGCGCCGCCACCGACAGCGCCCAGATCAACACGAACCAGCCCAGCTTTCTTGCGAGCGCTTTCATCATTCGCCTTGCGCGAGCGTCGGATATTGACGCATCAATGATAGCCACCGCCGACGTTCACCTTGCCGCGGAATACCCAATACGAATAGAAGGTGTAGGCCAGGATGATGGGCAGCAGCACCGAAGCGCCGACGATCAGGAAGCGCAGGCTGTTCTCCGGCGCTGCAGCTTCCCAGATCGTCACCGACGACGGGACGATATGCGGATAGAAGCTGATGCACAGACCAATGAAGGACAGCACGAACAGGCCCAGTGATGCGATGAAGGGCATCAGCTCTCGACGGTCGCGCAGGCCGATATAAAGGGCAATCGCGCAGCCCAGCACCAGCGTCGGCACCGGCATCACGTACAAGCCTTGCGGCCATGCGAACCAGCGTGCCTGGAACTGCTCGTTCAGGAACGGCGTCCACAGGCTGACGATGCCGATCAGGGCCAAAGTCAGCACGCCGGAAATCCATGCAAATTTCACCGAGCGGTCCTGCACTTCGCCATCGGTCTTCCAGATCAGCCAGGTTGCGCCCAGCAGTGCATAGCCGATCACGAGCGCCGCGCCGGTCGTCAGCGAGAACGGCGTGAGCCAATCCCACCAGCCGCCGGCATACGCGCGGCCCGCCACCGGGATGCCCTGCACGAAGGCCCCCAGCGCAATACCCTGGAAGAAGGCTGCCGCTGTCGAGCCGACGGTGAAGGCCCAGTCCCACAGGTATTTACGCTCGGTCTTCCAGCGGAACTCGAAGGCGACACCGCGGAATACCAGCGCCAGCAGCATCGCGATGATGGGCGCGTACAGCGCCGGCATGATGACCGCATACGCAAGCGGGAACACGGCGAACAGCCCGCCGCCGCCCAGCACCAGCCATGTCTCGTTGCCGTCCCAGACCGGCGCGACGGAATTCATCATCTGGTCACGGTTTTGCTCGCCCTTGACGAACAGGAACAGGATGCCGACCCCGAGGTCAAAGCCGTCGAGGATCACATAGGCCAGCACCGCAAACGCGATCAGGCCGGCCCAGATCAGGGGCAAATCAAAAGTCATCGGCACCATGTTCAGTGCCTCCCTTCGGCCGACGCAATCACCGGAGACGGCATGATGCCGGCCGCACGGATCGGTTCCTTCGCCGGCAGGCCAGGCTCATGCTCGGACGGCGCGCGCGACATCAGGCGCAGGATGTAATAAGTGCCGATGCCGAACAGCGAGAAGTACACGACGATGAAGGCCAGCAGCGATGCGCCGACGGCCGGCGAATCGATCGCCGACACCGATTGCGCCGTGCGCAGCAGGCCGTACACGGTATAGGGCTGGCGGCCGACTTCGGTGGTGATCCAGCCGGCGATCACGGCGATGAAGCCGCTCGGGCCCATCAGTACCGCCGCACGGTGCAGCCAGGGCGCGTCATACAGTCGGCGGCGCGCACGTTGCCACAAGCTCCACAGGCCGATGCCGAGCATGGCCATGCCGATGCCGACCATCACGCGGAAGCTCCAGAACAGCACCGTGACCGGCGGACGGTCTTCCGGTGCCCATTCCTTCAGTCCCTTCACGACGCCCTCGGCATCATGCTTGAGGATGAGGCTGCCGAGCTTGGGGATCGCGATTTTCGCGTCCACGCGCTCTTCGTCAGCGTTCGGCAGACCGAACAGGATCAGCGGTGCGCCCGCATGCGATTCGAAGTGGCCTTCCATCGCGGCGATCTTTGCCGGCTGGTGCTCCAGCGTGTTCAGGCCGTGGAAGTCGCCGGCCGCGATCTGCAGCGGTGCGGTGCAGAGGATCATCCACATCGCCATCGAGAACATGGTGCGCGCGCCTTCATTCGGTGCGCCGCTCTTGCGTGCCTTCAGCAGGTGCAGTCCGCCGACCGCGCCGACGACGAAGGCTGTCGTCAGGTAAGCCGCCAGCAGCATGTGTACCAGTCGGTACGGGAAGGAAGGATTGAAGATCACGGCCATCCAGTCGGTGACGATGAATTGCCCGGCTTCATTGGTGCCGTAGCCGGCCGGGGTCTGCATCCAGCTGTTGACCGACAGGATCCAGAACGCCGACATGAAGGTGCCGAGCGCGACCATCGCGGTGGCAAAGAAGTGCAGCTTCGGACCGACGCGTTCGCGGCCGAACAGCATCACGCCGAGGAAGCCGGCTTCGAGGAAGAAGGCTGACAGCACTTCATAGCCCATCATCGGGCCCAGTACCGGGCCGACCTTGTCGGAGAACACCGACCAGTTGGTGCCGAACTGGTAGCTCATCACGATGCCGGACACCACGCCCATGCCGAAGGCAACGGCAAAGATTTTCTTCCAGTAGTCGAACAGGTTCTGGAAGACCGCGCGACCGGTCAGCAGCGACAGGCCATTGAGCACCGCGAGGTAGCTCGCGAGGCCGATGGAGAAGGCGGGGAAAATGATATGGAAGCTGACCGTGAATGCGAATTGCATGCGGGCCAGCCAGAGTGCATCGAATGCCATGGACTTTGTCTTTCAGGTTCGAACGGTTTCTGCCGGGTTCGCCTGTAAGACGGGATTCAGGCGGACACGGTGCTGTCGGTATGAGCCAGGAAAGCCTGGTGCGTACTGAGGTAGATCCGATTTTTCATGCGTTCTCCCAGTGGTGTGGGGCGCAGGCGGTCAAGGATGGGTCCCTTGACTTCGGAAAATTGCAGGCTGATGTTGCGCGACGCAAGACTCTTTTCGAGCTCGGTCAGTATGCCCAGCGCAGTGCTATCAAGCTGGTTTACTGCCGACAGGATCAGCAGTATACAGCGTGTGCCCGGATGCGTCTGAACCAGGGCCTCGATGCGCGCTTCAAGCACCTGAGCATTCGCAAAATACAGGCTTTCGTCGACCCGCAGCGCCACCAGCCCCGGCAGCGTCTCGACCTGGTGGCGGTCGATATTGCGGAAGTGTTCGGTGCCGGGCACGCGGCCAACTACGGCCATGTGCGGATGGCTGCTGCGCCAGACCAGCACCGCCAGCGACAGCACCACGCCGAGCAGGATGCCTTCTTCGACCCCAAGGAAAATCACGCCAAAGAAGGTCAGTAACAGCGAGGTCGCATCGGCCTTGTCGTATTTCCAGGCCTCGGCCAGCGTGTCGAGATCGATCAGCGCCGTGACAGCGACGATGATGGTCGCTGCCAGTACCGCGTGCGGCAAGTAATGGAAGCCGCCGGTGAAGCCCGCGATCACGATCGCCATCAGCACGGCAGAGATCACACCTGCAGCCGGTGTTTGCGCACCGGCCGAGAAATTCACCACTGAGCGTGCGAAGCCACCCGTGACCGGGTAGCCGCCGGACAGTGCGCTGGCTATGTTGGCTGCACCGATGCCCAGCAATTCACGGTCCGGTGAGATGCGCTGTCCACGCTTGAAGGCCAATGACTGCGCCACCGACACGCTTTCGACAAAGCCGATCAGCGAGATCAGGGCGGCCGGCAGCAACAGCGGCGCCATCGTCGTCCAGTCGAGAGAGGGCAGCGCCAGCGCCGGCAGGCCGGCGGGCACATCGCCAACGATGGATACCGCCGCCGACTGGTCGAGCCCGAGATGGGCAACGACGGCCGTTGATACGATCACGACGGCCATCGGCGCCAGTTTCGTCAGCAGGTCGGCCATCTTTGCCGGTAGCCCGATCCGCTTGAGCAGCTGGCCCAGGTAGAGGCGCGCGAACAGCAGGAACGCCAGC
>JACCDZ010547463.1_pt1 | contig 17225 bp, 19 predicted proteins | sample 7449551 | NCBI WGS metagenome assembly JACCDZ01 (sample SAMN15323452, study PRJNA562643) | freshwater metagenome | isolation source: river surface water | place: USA:Blue River Watershed | collected 2017-08-18 | reverse complement strand
TTTGACTGAGTAACTGCTTTTACCGTTTTATACAATTAAACTCATTTGATTTCAAAATATCGAAATCAAAGTGTTTTAGAATCAAATTGATGATGGGAAAAAGAAAAATTGAAATAATGGACACGACACTTCGCGATGGAGAACAAACATCGGGAGTGTCCTTTTCTGCTGCAGAAAAATTAACCATTGCACAATTATTGCTTGAAGAACTACATATTGATCGTATCGAAATTGCTTCGGCGCGCGTGAGCGAAGGAGAATTTCAAGGTGTGAAAGGCATTATGGAATGGGCTTCTGCCAAAGGATATACCGATAAAATTGAGGTATTATCTTTTGTAGATGGAGGCGTTTCTATCGAATGGATGAAAAAAGCAGGAGCCAAAGTTCAAAATCTATTGACCAAAGGTTCGCTCAACCATTTGACCCATCAATTAAAAAAAACGCCCGAACAACATTTTACTGAAATTGCTCAGGCAATCGCATTGGCAAAAGAAAATAATATTGAAACTAACGTCTATTTAGAAGATTGGAGCAACGGAATGCGCAATTCGCCTGACTATGTTTTTCAATATTTGGATTTTTTGACCCAACAACCGGTTAAAAGAATTTTATTACCAGATACTTTGGGAGTGTTAATTCCGTCGGAAGTATCTGAATTTATTTCGAAAATCACGGCAAGATACCCCAACACCCATTTTGATTTTCACGCGCACAACGATTATGATGTAAGTGTAGCCAATGTAATAGAAGCCGTAAAATCGGGTATTCATGGCTTACATGTTACCGTAAACGGAATGGGAGAACGTGCTGGAAACGCACCTTTGGAAAGTACCGTAGCCGTAATCAACGATTTTATGCCTGATGTAAGCATCAACGTGAAAGAATCGTCTTTGTACTCCGTGAGTAAGTTGGTTGAAACCTTTACGGGCTATAGAATTCCAGCCAACAAACCCATTGTAGGTGACAACGTTTTTACACAAACTGCAGGAATTCACGCCGATGGAGACAACAAAAACAATTTATATTTCAATGATTTACTTCCAGAACGTTTTGGAAGAAAAAGAAAATATGCTTTAGGGAAAACTTCCGGAAAAGCGAATATCGAAAAGAACCTTCAAGAATTAGGATTACAGCTGAATCAAGAAGATTTAAAATTGGTTACCCAACGAATTATCGAATTGGGCGACAAAAAAGAAACCGTTACCAAAGAAGATTTACCTTATATCATCTCCGATGTTTTGGATAGCCAAACCTATGAAGAACGCATCACCGTGGAATCTTACGTATTGGTTCACTCCAAAGGAATGCGACCTTCAACGACGCTTTGTCTAAAAATTGACGGCGAAATTATTGAAGAAAACGCTCAAGGTGACGGACAATTTGATGCTTTTATGAATGCGTTAGCTAAAATTTACAAAAGCAAAAAAATGAGTTTGCCAAAATTAATCGACTACGCGGTAAGAATCCCTCCTGGAAGTAGCTCGGATGCGTTGTGCGAAACCATTATCACTTGGACCAACAACGGTAAAGAATTCAAAACCCGCGGATTGGATTCGGATCAAACTGTAGCCGCTATTGTAGCGACTCAAAAAATGCTGAACGTTGTGAGCATCTAATTAGATAAACGAAAAAATAAATAACACGAAAAATAATACCAAATGAAATTCAATATTGCTCTTTTAGCCGGTGACGGAATAGGACCAGAAGTAATTAATGAAGCTGTAAAAGTTTCGGATGCTATTGCAAAAAAATTCAATCACGAAATCAACTGGACACCAGCATTAACAGGTGCTTGTGCAATCGATGCGGTTGGCGTTCCTTATCCAGATGAAACCCACGAAATCTGTATGAAAGCAGATGCTGTTTTATTTGGCGCTATTGGACACCCAAAATACGACAACGATCCTTCGGCAAAAGTACGTCCTGAACAAGGATTGTTATTGATGCGTAAAAAATTAGGATTGTTTGCCAATGTGCGTCCAACCTTTACTTTCCCTTCTTTAATTGACAATTCTCCTTTAAAAAGAGAGCGTATTGAAGGTACTGATTTAGTTTTTTTAAGAGAATTAACGGGCGGAATTTACTTTGGTGAAAAAGGAAGAAAAGACAACGGAGACACTGCTTTTGACAACTGTGTTTACACCAGAGCCGAAGTACAACGTTTGGCTAAAAAAGGATTTGAATTAGCGATGACCCGTAGCAAAAAATTATGTTGTGTGGATAAAGCCAATGTATTAGAAACCTCTCGTTTGTGGAGAGAAACCGTTCAGGCGATGGAAAAAGACTATCCCGAAGTGGAAGTGTCTTATGAATTTGTGGATGCTGTTGCTATGCGTTTGGTTCAATGGCCTAATTCGTATGACGTATTGATTACTGAAAACTTATTTGGTGACATTTTAACGGATGAAGCTTCTGTAATTTCAGGATCAATGGGATTAATGCCATCGGCTTCGGTAGGAGAACATACTTCATTATACGAACCAATTCACGGATCGTACCCACAAGCTACAGGATTGAATATTGCTAATCCATTGGCAACTATTTTATCAGCGGCCATGATGTTTGAAGATGCTTTTGGATTAAAAGCTGAAGCTGAAGCGATCAGAAACGTTGTTAACAAATCATTAGAAGAAGGAATTGTTACGGAAGATTTAGCTCCAAAAGGATCAAAAGCTTACAAAACAAGCGAAGTGGGTGATTGGTTAGTGGCGAATTTATAAAACTAATAACGTTATGAATTTTCAAGATTTAAAAAAGTCGAGAAAATACTTCAGAATTACTGGGGTACTTACTTTATTAATATTTATAATAATTTCAACAATAAATTACAGCAATGATTTTAAAAATTACTTTTTATATCTTAGTTTATTTTGTTTTTTATTGCCTTTAATTATAAGTACTTTTCTATTTCTTGTAAAAGATTATTTTAAATAAAATAAAAAAGGTGTCAATGAAAATTGACACCTTTTTATATATAAAGAAAAAATATTAATATCCTCCTCTACCTCCACGGTCTCCACCGCCACGGTTGTTTCCGTAACCTCCGCGTGAATCTCCACCACGGTTGTTGTTAAAACTTCTTCTTTCGCCTTCTGGTTTTGGCTCAGATTTGTTTACTACGATTGAACGTCCTTGAACAGTTGCACCATTCAATTCGTCAATTGCTTTTTGAGCTTCCTCGTCGCTTGGCATTTCAACAAAACCAAAACCTTTACTTCTACCAGTAAATTTGTCAGTAATAATTTTTACTGAATCTACTGCTCCGTAAGCCTCGAAAGACTCTCTTAAATCTGCTTCCTCAATACTGAATGGAAGACTTCCCACAAAAATGTTCATATAAACTTGTTTAATTAAGGGACAAATGTAGTCTTAATTAATCCTAATCTACTATGATTGCACTTATTTATGATATATTTAGTAAAAACCACCCTTAAAGTCAATGAATTAGGTAAAAAAACAGTTTAACAATTATCTGTCATTAAAATACAATTCGAATTAGCATTTTTAAATAAAAAATGTATCTTTGCACCCTTAATTAACAGAGGTCGAGTACCTCAAAATTTAATCATAAGATTATGTCAGTAAAAATTAGATTACAAAGACACGGTAAAAAACAAAAACCGTTTTACTGGGTAGTAGCAGCTGATGCTCGCTCAAAAAGAGATGGTAAATACTTAGAGAAAATCGGTACTTACAATCCAAACACTAACCCTGCAACTATCGAATTAAACTTGGATAGCGCTGTAAAATGGTTGCACAATGGTGCACAACCAACAGATACTGCAAAAGCAATTCTTTCTTACAAAGGTGCTTTATTGAAACACCACCTTGATGGAGGTATTCGTAAAGGAGCTTTAACTCAAGAACAAGCTGATGCTAAATTAGCTGCTTGGTTAGAAGCAAAAGCTGGTAAAGTAGATGCTAAAAAAGATGGTTTATCAAAAGCGCAAGCTGATGCTAAAGCAAAAGCTTTAAAAGCAGAAAAAGAAGTAAATGCAAAACGTTTAGCTGCAGCGGCTCAAGCTGAAGCTGATGCTATTGCTGCTGCAACTCCTGCTGTTGAAGAAGAAGTTGTTGCTGAAGAAGAAGTAGCTGTTGAGGCTGCTGCTGAAGAAGTTGTTGAAGCTCCTGCTGAGGAAGTAGCTGTTGAAGCTGCTGCTGAAGAAGTTGTTGAAGCTCCTGCTGAAGAAGCTCCTGCTGCTGAAGAAAATAACGAAACAACTGAAGCATAAATTCTCTAAGCGACAATGCGTAAAGAAGATTGTTTCTATTTAGGTAAAATCGCTAAAAAATTTAGTTTCAAGGGTGAAGTCTTAGCTTATTTAGACACAGACGAACCCGAGTTATACGAAAATCTGGAATCAGTGTTTGTTGAATGCAACAAACACTTGGTTCCTTTTTTTATTGAAACCTCTTCCCTACATAAAAACGACTTTCTTAGAATTCGTTTTGAAGATGTATCTACAGAGGAAGAAGCCGAGGCTATACTGGGGAATGACCTTTACCTTCCTTTAAGTATGCTACCCAAATTAAGTGGTAATAAATTTTATTTTCACGAAGTAATTGGATTTGAAGTCGAAGACCAACGTCTTGGCGTGGTCGGTACCATTCAATCCATCAACGATTCCACCGCACAACCTCTTTTTGAAGTGCTTCATGGCGGAGTTGAAATTCTAATTCCCATGATTGACCATTTCTTGGTAACCATTGATCGCGACAACAAAAAGGTTGTGATGAATTTACCAGAAGGCTTGATTGAAATGTACCTGTAAGCCTTTTAGATTCGCTGCGATTTTAGATTAATAGAAACGTCTGCGTCTTTAGAAAGAATCCAAAAAGTCTAATAGTCTAAATAATCTAAGTTGTCCAAATTCCAATTCAAACAATTTTCTGTTCAGCAAGATCAATGCGCAATGAAAGTTGGCACCGATGGTGTACTATTGGGTGCTTGGGCTCCTATCAAACAACAACCTTATAGTATTCTAGATATTGGTACCGGAACAGGTATTATTGCTTTAATGTTGGCACAACGTTCCAATGCTGCACAAATAGACGCGTTGGAAATTGACGAAAAAACATACGAACAAGCGACAGACAATTTTGAATACTCTCCATGGAACGATCGCTTATTTTGTTTTCATGCTGGCTTAGATGAATTTATGGAAGAACCCGAAGACGAATACGATCTAATTGTTTCCAATCCGCCGTTCTATGCCGAAGATTTCAAAACTAATGACGACCAACGCGATTTGGCTCGTTTTCAAGACGCACTTCCCTTCGAAGATTTGATTGAAGCCGCTGATTTGTTATTGTCTGAAAACGGAATTTTTGCAGTAATCATTCCTTTTAAAGAAGAAGAACGATTTTTGACCATAGCCAATGAATTTGAATTGTATCCAATGCAAATTACCCGTGTAAAAGGCACCCCTACTTCTGAAATAAAGCGTAGCCTTTTGGCTTTAAGCCGAATTCAGATTGAAAATTATCCTATTGACGAGTTGATTATCGAAATCGGTCGTCATGATTATACCTCTGAATACATAGCTTTGACAAAAGAATTTTACTTGAAAATGTAAAATCCAGATAACACAACATCTTCGTTTTATTTTGTTCTATTTCTTTGTGTACATTTGTTAGTACTAAATACACAAAGATGAAACCTGACCTTTTTCAAGCTCCTGATTATTACAACCTTGACGATTTATTAACCGAAGAACACAAATTAGTTCGTGAATCGGCAAGAGCCTGGGTAAAACGGGAAGTTTCACCCATAATTGAAGATTTTGCTCAGCGTGCCGAATTTCCCAAACAACTCATCAAAGGGCTTGGAGAGATTGGTGGTTTTGGTCCCTACATTCCAGAAGAATACGGAGGAGCTGGACTTGATCAAATTTCGTATGGGTTGTTAATGCAAGAAATAGAACGCGGAGATTCAGGGATCCGTTCCACTTCGTCCGTACAATCGTCTTTGGTAATGTACCCGATTTGGAAATACGGAAACGAAGAACAACGAAAAAAATACTTACCAAAACTGGCTACTGGAGAATTAATGGGCTGTTTTGGATTAACCGAACCCGATCATGGTTCGAATCCTGGAGGAATGACCACTCATTTCAAAGACAACGGAGATCATTTTATTTTGAATGGTGCCAAAATGTGGATTTCAAATGCGCCTTTTGCTGATATTGCTATTGTCTGGGCTAAAAACGAAGAAGGACGTATCCACGGATTAATTGTGGAGCGTGGCACGGAAGGTTTTACTACACCTGAGACTCATAATAAATGGTCGCTTCGTGCATCTGCTACAGGGGAATTGATTTTTGACAATGTCAAAGTTCCTAAAGAAAATCTTTTACCTAACCATTCTGGATTAAGTGCTCCGCTAGGCTGTTTGGATTCGGCTCGATATGGAATTGCTTGGGGAGCGATTGGTGCTGCAATGGATTGCTACGACACTGCTTTGCGTTATGCAAAAGAGCGAATTCAATTTGACAAACACATTGCCAGCACTCAATTACAACAAAAAAAATTAGCCGAAATGATTACCGAAATAACCAAAGCGCAATTGTTAACCTGGCGATTAGGCGTTTTAAAAAATGAAGGTAGAGCAACAACGGCTCAAATTTCTATGGCCAAAAGAAACAATGTGGATATGGCCATTCATATTGCGCGTGAAGCAAGACAAATGCTAGGCGGAATGGGAATAACGGGTGACTATTCCATTATGCGTCATATGATGAACTTGGAGTCGGTGATAACTTATGAAGGAACCCATGATATCCATTTATTAATTACTGGTATGGATGTCACTGGAATTGCAGCATTTAAGTAAAGCAAACAGTTATTAAAGTATTCATAAAATCGATGATGAAATAAGTAGAAAACCTATTAGCTTTTCTATTTTTACAAAAAATTTGAAAAAATGACTATCGATACAATCAACAATAGTATTCAAACTCAAAAAGAGGCCTTATTACAACACCCTTTATACAATAAAGTTCAAACCATTGAAGACTTACACCGTTTTTTAGAAAGTCATGTCTATGCGGTTTGGGATTTTATGTCTTTATTGAAAGCATTGCAGTCTAAATTAACTTGCACTACTACGCCTTGGTTTCCAACAGCCAATACACAAACGCGTTATTTAATTAATGAAATTGTTGTAGCTGAAGAAAGCGATTTGACTTTAGACGGCCGTCGCCAAAGTCATTTTGAAATGTACCTTGAGGCCATGCAAGATTGTGGCGCTAATACCAATGAAATTGAAGTTTTTTTAGCCAATTTAAGTTCGCTTAACAATATTTTTGTTGCCATTAAAACCAGTGATTTACATCCGAATATCAAAGCCTTTTTAGATTTTACTTTTAGAGTAATTGAAGAAGGAAAAGCACACGAAATTGCAGCCGCATTTACTTTTGGAAGAGAAGATTTGATTCCGAGTATGTTTACCGCCATTTTGAAAAATTTTCAAGCCAATTTCCCTGAAACCGACTTGAAAAAACTAATCTACTATTTCGAACGACACATTGAATTAGATGCCGATGAACACGGTCCAATGGCTATGGGAATGATTACCGAATTATGTGGAAATGATACTCAAAAATGGAAAGAAGTAGAAGCTATTTCTATTCTGGCTTTAGAAAAACGAATCGGGTTATGGGATGCCATAGAAGAAAGCTTAGCATTAAAAGCAGAAATGGCATAACCCAACCATCTAAACATAAAAAAAGCGAGAAAAATTTCTCGCTTTTTTATTAATTTTCTGGTGCCAATTCTAACTCCAAACCTTCTAATTCTTCGGTGATTGGGATTTGACAACCCAAACGGCTATTGGATTTTACATAAAATGCTTCCGACAGCATCGCCTCTTCATCATCGCCTTTTTCTGGCAAAGGCACATCGTTTAATACATAACATTGACAAGAAGCACACATGGCCATTCCACCACAAGTCCCTTCCACCGGAAGCTCATAGGCTTTACATAATTCCATGATATTCATTGCCATATCTGTGGGCGCCTGTAATTCATGTACGACTCCTTCTCTATCTTTGATCTTTATTAAAACGTCCATTTTGTATTTATTCTCTTGTTTAGTTGTGTGTGTATTTAGTAAAGTTAATTAAAGCACGTTTACTACGGTTTCTATTTGCGGAACGTATTTTTTGATTGTAGTTTCAACTCCTGCCTTTAAAGTCATTTGGTTAACACTACAACTTGTACATGCACCTTCTAAACGTACTTTGACATGCTTATCGTCTTCAATTTCGACTAATGAAATATCGCCACCATCCGAATTCAAAAACGGTCTAATTTCTTCTAAGGCTTTTAGCACATTAGCCAATACTTCTTCTGTTGTCATATTTTTAAAAATTATTTTTTAACTGCTGAACAACCAGCCATAGTAGTAATTTTTATGGCTTCTGTTGCTGGTAAACTTTCATTTCTAGCCACCGTTTGTTGTACTACATTACGAGTAATTTCTTGGAAAACTGATTCAATAACCGAACCTTCTTGCATGGCAGCTGGTCGACCGTAATCTCCCGCTTCGCGAATAGATTGAACGATTGGCACTTCGCCTAGGAAAGGCACATTCAAATCAGTCGCTAAGTTTTTAGCACCCTCTTGTCCAAAAATATAGTATTTATTATTTGATAATTCTTCTGGCGTAAAGTAAGCCATGTTTTCTATAATTCCTAAAACGGGCACGTTAATCGCTTCGGATAAGAACATCGCTACTCCTTTTTTGGCATCGGCCAAAGCAACTGCTTGAGGTGTACTTACCACAACTGCACCTGTAATTGGTAAGGATTGCATAATTGAAAGATGAATATCGCCGGTTCCTGGAGGTAAATCAATTAATAAAAAATCCAGTTCGCCCCAATCGGCATCAAAAATCATTTGGTTCAATGCTTTGGCGGCCATTGGACCACGCCAAATAACTGCTTGGCTAGGTGAAGTGAAAAATCCTATTGACAAAATTTTTATTTCGTAACTCTCGATAGGTTTCATTTTAGATTTGCCATCGACTTCAATAGAAATTGGTTTCTCGTTTTCTACATCAAACATGATAGGCATTGAAGGTCCATAAATATCGGCATCTAAAACTCCAACTGAAAAACCCATTCTTGCTAAAGACACTGCTAAATTAGCTGTAGTAGTAGATTTACCTACACCCCCTTTACCAGAGGCTACCGCAATAATATTTTTAATTCCTGGAATAGCTTTCCCTTTAATTTCAGGTTTATCTGCTACTTCCACCTTAGTATTTACTTTCACTTTAGCTTCTGGCGAAACCAATTCATGAATCGTTTTTTTAATATCGTCTTCAGCTCTTTTTTTGATGTGCATCGCTGGTGTATGCAACACTAGATCAACCACTACCTCATCTCCAAAAGTGATTACATTAGCAACCGCTCCACTCTCGACCATATTTTTTCCTTCTCCAGCAATAGAAATCGTTTCTAAGGCTTTAAGAATTTCTTTTCTATCTAATTTCATTTTATGTAGTACTACGGATTTGACGTTTAAATCCAATGAAAAAACTCCATTTATTTAAACTGAATATGAATTGCAAATATAACAGATTCTATTCTTATTTTACCCCTTTTAAATTGGATTTATTGATATTAAAATCAGCACATATTATTTGAATCAAAAGAAAAAATGGAAGTTATTTTGGCATCTCTGGTTCCCAGAAATGCGTATCAAAATCGACAATTTGGTTGTCTCGAACTTGAATGCCTTCGTTTTCTAACAATTGTTGCATCAAATTCGTTCCGTCAAAGTGTAACTTGCCTGTCAACAACCCTTTTCTATTGACTACTCTGTGCGCAGGGACGTCTTCTAAATGATGGGACGCATTCATGGCCCAGCCTACCATTCTTGCCGATCGAGCGGTACCCAAAGCCTTGGCGATAGCGCCATAGGAGGTCACTTTGCCATAAGGAATTTGTCTGACGATGCTGTAAACACGCTCAAAAAAATTATCGTTTGGATTAGTCATACTCAATTAATTCCAATAGTAATTAATAATATTGAATAGGGTAACTACAGCAATTATGCCCGTAATACTTCCGATAATTTTATTCATGTTTTTCATAAAAAAATCGGTTTTATTTTCAATCTTAGTAAAAAACGATATATAAGTATAAAAAACTAAAAAAGAACCCAATACGGCTCCTAGAACAAATATGAAAATGGAGAGTGGTTCAAAAACGAAAAAGCCAAAAGAGGCTAACGACAAACTAACTAGTACATAATACGGAATTGGAAAGAAATTCAAAGCCGACAATAACATCCCTAAAAAAAAACGGGTGGAGGTTCGTTGTTTTTTTATTTTTCCTTTGATTTTTTGAGGGGTTTTGGCAATAGCTAAAAAATAGACGGTTAAAAGTGTAAAAATACCACAGCCAATTTCTCTAAGTAATACAACTACTTGTGGGTGTTCGCCAATAAATTGAGCAAATAGAATAGCGAGATAAACTTGTATAATTATTATAAGCACCGCACCTATAACAAACCATACAGCAGCGCGTTTTCCTTCTTTTATTTTGACTTTAGCTGCCGTCATATTGATTAATCCAGGAGGAAAAATTCCGATAACGGCACTGATGAACCCAAAAAATAATGCGGAAATTGTAGTCATATAGTGCTTTGTTTCAGTACCAATGTGTTGCTTTTACTTCAATTACTGAAACCGAAACGACACTATTTAATTTTAAATCTAATATACGTAATTGCTTTGTTTATTTCTAAATATTGTTTTTCATAAAAAGTTTGAAATGCAGTGACCTCTTCCGGACTTCCTTCATTTCTATATACATTATGATTGGAATAGACTACTTCGTGTCCTTCCCCATGCAAGAGTCCTAGGGTATAGCCGTGCATAAATTCGCTATCTGTTTTCAAGTTCATGACCCCTTCTTTCTTCAATATTTTTTTATACAATTGCAAAAATTGGGAATTGGTCATACGATGCTTCGTACGCTTGTATTTAATTTGCGGATCGGGAAATGTGATCCAGATTTCGTCTACTTCATTTTCAGCAAAAATATGATTGATTAATTCAATTTGAGTACGAACGAAAGCCACATTATGCATGCCTGTTTCTACAGCAGTTTTGGCACCACGCCAAAAACGAGCTCCCTTAATATCGATTCCAATAAAATTTTTATTCGGATATCGTTCCGCTAAACCTACAGAATATTCTCCTTTACCACAGCCCAATTCTAACACAATTGGATTGTCATTTTTAAAAAAATCTGCATTCCATTTTCCTCTCAATGGGAATAAATTACCTACTACCTCTTCTCGTGTTGGTTGAAAAACATTTGTGAACGTTTCGTTTTCTTTGAACCTCTTTAATTTATTTTTGCTTCCCACTTTCTTTAAAATTTTCAGCAAAATTAAGGAAATATATACGACAAAAGTAGACTAGCTTGAAATATCTAGGAGAAAATAAACCCAAGTAGCTTTACATTTTGGACTTTCGATTTTGAATTAGCACTTCCTCAATTGGCGCTTTGATTGCAATTACCGCTTTGCTTGAATCATTTGGAATAGTCATAGACAAAACATAGTGCTTAATTTTCCATTGTTTCCCAACTTTAACTAAGACTCCCGAACCCCTACAAATTTTCATTTGCGTATTCAACAACTCGTCAAACCAAGCAGTGTTTCCACTAGCATCAAAATAGACATGTCGTTCCAAAGCGGTAAAAGACCAAGCTTTTCCTTTGTCAAAATGAGGTTTAGCATAGTTTTGAAATTCTTGTTTATTCCAATATTCATTAGCATCAGTGCCAATAAATACAGCGTCCTCAGTCATTAATTCAAAATACGTTTTGAAATTTGCATCTGAGGCTGCTTTGTGCCAAGTATCTATAGTTTCATTAATTATTTTTTCAGCATTCGATGATTGAGCAAAACTTGAAATCACTATAAATAGTGTTCCAAAAGTGATTGCCAATTTATTTTTCAAAATTTCGATCTTTTTCATAAGCATTAAAATTTTATTTAAGAGGAAAGTTGTATTCCTAATTTTACTAGATTATCATTGGTAAATATACAGAATCTCAAGATTAATTTTTTTGTTGAACATTTAAACAAAGCTTCCAGCTAATTGGAGACTGGAAGCTTTACTAATTACAAATTAAAGTTCAAACCTAGAACCCAATTTTTTCCCATATTGGAAATGCCATCTGTTTTAAGACGCGATAAATGAGCGGTATATTTTTTATCGGTAATGTTGTTAGCATTGAGGTTCACCTCCATTTTAATTTTGTCAAAATGCAATGTTCCACCAATTCCTAAATTCAAAATGCTGTAACCCGCTGTTCTGGTTTCGAAGCCACTGATTTTATTTTGGTTAAAGGTAGATACTAAACTAATCGTTGCGAAACCTTCCTTAAGCCAATCTAAATCCTTCCACTCTGTACGCAAAGTGTTGTTCCAATTATTGGCTGGAATTAACGGCAAATAATCTCCGTTTTGTTTTTTGCCTGTAACTGTTTCAAAACTAGTCTCTAAATGCAACCAATCCAACGGATGAGGGTGAAAATGCAAGCCTATTTCACCTCCAAAAAGAGCCGCATTATTTTGAACATAATTGAAAAATTCATTGTCATCAATTGATTCTCCGGTAGGATTGATATAAATAAAATCATTGATGTGATTGTAGAAGCCATTAACGAAAAATTCTAAATGATCTGTTTTGTATTCCAAATTCAAATCCGTTTGAAAGTTTTGTTCTGTTTTCAAATTGGCATTCCCCACTTCATAACGATTGGTACCTTCATGAACACCATTGGAAGACAATTCGGCTAAGTTAGGTGCTCTAAATCCAGACGCTAGATTGAACCTAAAAATAAAGGCGTCATTCAAATTAGTTTTATAACCTAAAGAGGCGTTCCAACTAGTGTAGGATTTTTTCAAGGCTTCAAAAGACCCTTCTTCACCAAGAATCCCGTTAGCTTCTGAAGTCAAATTTCTGGTATCAAAACGCAAACCGGCTTGGATCACGTTGGAGTTCCATTCGTAGTTGGTAGTTCCATAGACTCCAAAATCTTGGGTAACTGCATCTGGAATTAAGTACTCTTCCCCTGAATTTACATTGGTTTGATACATCCCTTGAACACCCAAAATGGTTTGCATTTTTGTTGAAGAGGGTAAATAATACTTCGCATTATAATTGAAGGTATTTAACTTCATTTTCAAAACAGCTACTTCACTCTCTTCAAATTCAGACCTGTCATTTGAAATAAAACCCAAGTCCAAATCCAGTTTTGAAGAATTGAAAAAGAGACTCGAATTTAAACTTACTAAATGATTGGAAACCGCCTGTTTTGGATACAAAACACTTTTGCTTTGACTTTGCTCAGCAATCCCTTCCTCTGGAATTCCTAAAGTAAGATCGTTGAAGTTGTATCGCAATACCGAAGAAAAAGAAGCATTACTGTAGCCAATTCCAGTTTTAAAATCTTTTTCTTGGTAGCGTGTATTGGTCACCCGTTCACCATCTGCTGTAGTATAATCCGAATGAGTGTTCATTGTTCCTCTTGCCAAGAATTTCCAATTATCGGTACTTGTTTTTAAGCCCAAAGAAGAATTACTCCCTAAAGTATTGGCAAACAATTTTTGACTAAAATTGACTTTAAACGAATTGGCATTGGCAAATTTCTCTGGGTTAAAATACAACACCCCTCCCAAAGCATCTGATCCGTACAACAACGAAGCGGGTCCTTTGATTACCTCAACACTCTCTACTCCAGCATCGTTCAAACCCAATCCATGTTCGTCGCCAAATTGTTGGTTTTCAACTCGAACACCTTGCGAATACACCAATACGCGATTACCACTTAACCCGCGAATCACTGGCTTTCCAATAGAAGCCCCAGTAGAAACTTGGGAAACTCCCGGAATAGTTGCCAATCCTTCGATTAAAGTTGACGTTCCTTTTCGAGACAAATTTTTCATGGTTTCGTGTGCGACTTTCATCACATTTTGCGATTGTAATTTGTTAAACGCAGTGGAAACAATAACTTCATCCATTTCAAAAACGGAAGGTGCCAACTGAATGTTTATAGTGTTTTGTTTTTGAATCTCTGAAACAGTTTTATACTGTGTTCCAAATCCCACTAAAGCGAAGGAAATCCTAACAGTACCCTTAGGTAAATTCGACAAATTATAGGTTCCGTCAGCTTTTGAAGTGGTTCCCTTTTGTAGTTCTTGAATATAGATGGAAACACCCGAAAGCGCTTTGTTATTAGTGTCAGTAATCCTTCCTGAAACTGTATTTTGTGCTTGTATTAAGGCAGTACAACTTACTACCAAAGCAAAAATTAATTTTTTCATGATATTGATATAATGTTAAAAGAATCGTGTTCTACTATAGAACCGATGAATCATTCGATTTAAACATTATAATGCGGGGGTCCGCGCAACGAATAGGAACTTCCAGAAAAGGAAATAACCCTAGGAAAGTTAAAAAAGTAAGGCGCAACTACTTCTGGAGTAGTGGCTATTTGAAACTGAAACTGTTCAGATACAATTCCGCTTTGAAACGAAATAGCACAAACCAAACACTGCTCAAAGCCTTTGTGTTGGTGGGTTAATTCAGAAGAATTAAGTTGTTTGTGCGCACATGCTTTTTCTGCAAATTGTTTTTCTAAATGCTCCAATCCATGAAACGATTGTAGGGCTAGTGATCCTAGTAGGACTAGCGCAAAGAAAAATCGTATCAATAGTTGTTTTAGTTTCATTGGACACAAATATATGGAAACCAAAAAAGAAAAACCATTTACAATTTAGAAAAATCTAAATCGTAAATGGTTCCATTAGGTGTTACTGAACTACTTACACCAATTTGGCTGCAATTAAATATTCAGCAATTTGAATCGTGTTAGTCGCCGCTCCTTTTCTCAAGTTATCGGCTACTAACCACATGTTTAAGGTATTCGGCTGGCTTTCGTCACGACGAATTCTACCTACAAAAACTTCATTTTTACCTTCAGCATATCGTGGCATTGGGTAGGTAAACGTATCTAAATTATCTTGTACTACTACTCCGTCTGTTTGACTTAAAATAGTACGAACATCATTCACATCAAAATCATTGGTAAACTCTACATTCAAAGCCTCACTATGTCCTCCTACAACAGGAACACGAACCGCAGTTGCGGTTACCGCAATACTATTATCACTTAAGATTTTTTTCGTTTCGTTAACTAACTTCATCTCTTCTTTAGTGTAACCATTGTCTTCAAAACTATCACATTGTGGAATACAGTTTCGGTTGATTTTGTATTTGTACACCATGTCTCCTTCGATACCAGCACATTCGTTTTCAAACTGTTGAACCGCTTTAACTCCTGTTCCTGTAATAGATTGGTACGTAGAAACGATAATACGTTTGATGTTGTATTTTTTGTGCAAAGGGGCCAAAGCCAATACCATTTGAATGGTAGAACAATTCGGATTAGCAATAATTTTATCCGCTGCAGTTAGTTCTCCCGCGTTGATTTCAGGTACAACTAATTTCTTAGTAGGATCCATTCTCCAAGCTGAAGAATTATCAATTACAGTAGTTCCAGCTGCTGCAAATTTTGGAGCCCATTCTAACGAAGTGCCACCACCAGCAGAAAACAAAGCAATGTCGGCTTTCATATCGACAGCCGTTTGCATGCCAACCACTTTGTATTTTTTTCCTCCAAATTCGATTTCTTTACCCACTGATTTCTCAGAAGCTACAGGAATTAATTCTGTTACTGGGAAATTTCTTTCCGCCAATACTTTTAACATTATTTCGCCTACCATTCCGGTAGCACCTACTACTGCTATTCTCATTGTATATTTGTATTATTGAATTGTACTATTTTTTGGCAAAAGTAACCAATACTATTCTCGAAACAAGGGCGTTCACAAAAAATAACAAATTGTTAAATTTATAACATTGCTATTTGTTTTTCAACAAATCCCGAATTTCAGCAAGCAATTGTTCTTGTGTTGGACCGGTCGTTACTTTAGGTTCGTCTTCTTTTTTGATTTTTTGTTGCGCTTTCTCATAGGCTTTCAAAACGATAAAAATACAGAACCCAATGATCACAAAATCAAAAATGGTTTGAATAAAAGCGCCGTAATTTAAAGTAACTTCGGCCACCGCTTTTGATTTTTGAACTCCATTTTCAACAACGGCAGGAACACCGTCTTGGAGCACTAATTTTAGATTTTTAAAGTCCACTTTTCCCAAAAGTAATCCAATAGGCGGCATCAATACATCATTGGTAAATGAGGTTACTATCTTTCCGAAAGCACCCCCTACAATCACCGCCGTAGCTAAGTTGACTATTTCACCTTTCATTAAAAAGGCTTTAAAATCTGTAAAAAATCCCATACTTACTTATTTTTATTCTCGGTAAAAAACTCGTTTTACGCGTTGTGATATACTTGTCAAAATCTCATACGGAATGGTCTGTGTTTTTTGGGCCATTTCCATCACCGTTGGGCTTTCGCCAAAAACAATCACCGCATCTCCTTCGGTACATTCAATTTCTGTAACATCCACCATTAACATATCCATACAAACACTTCCTAGAAGTATTGCTTTTTCATTATGTATTGTGACATAACCCACGCCATTGCCCCACAAACGGGCAATCCCATCAGCATAGCCAATTGGGATAGTCGCCACTCGGGTTGGTTTTTCAGCCACAAATCGGCGACCGTAACCCACGCTATCTCCGGCAGGAATAGTTCTGATTTGGGATATAACCGATTTTAGCGTACTGACATTTTCCAAGTATTTTTGTTCTTCTCTATCATTCGAAACTCCATACAATCCAATTCCCAAACGCACCATATCGTATTGCCCTTGAGGGAAATTACTAATACCCGAAGTATTCAAAATATGACGAATGGGTTGAATGTTTAATTCCCGAATTAATTGACTTGACAGTTCTTCAAACAAACGGATCTGAGAAAGCGAAAATGCTTTGTGCTCTTCGGCATCGCTTGTGGCCATATGCGACAAAACACTTTTTACCACAACACGTTGATTCTCTTGTAAGGTATGAATTAACTCCTGAATGTTCTCAGCTTCAAAGCCCAATCGGTGCATACCTGTATCTAATTTGATGTGAATTGGATACTGATGTAAATTGTGCTGCTCTGCTATTTTAAAAAAGGCTTTCAATCCTTTTAGACTGTAAATTTCGGGTTCTAATTGGTG
>JACCDZ010528339.1_pt1 | contig 17226 bp, 14 predicted proteins | sample 7449551 | NCBI WGS metagenome assembly JACCDZ01 (sample SAMN15323452, study PRJNA562643) | freshwater metagenome | isolation source: river surface water | place: USA:Blue River Watershed | collected 2017-08-18 | reverse complement strand
CGAAGTCCGGAATTGCACACCAGTGGGACCGACAACGCTAAATCCAGAAAAAGAGCCGACTAGAAAGGTAGAAAAGCAGGCCGCTTAAAACGGTCAATGGTGACAACTAGCTTGAAAAACGCCGCAAGTAAACGCCGAAACTATTTCAGCGATTTTGCAACAAGCAAAAATTTTAAACGTTAACTGGTTGGATACAGCCCAGCTCTATGGTTCAGCAGAGCTAAATTTGGGACGCCTTGCAATATCTCAACAATTTTCAATTATAACCAAACTGCCAGAACTCACTGAAGACGCTGGCGCGCACAAAGCGCTTGTTTGTTCGTTGCAAAGATTAAATCGTCAGAATGTTGATACCGTTCTACTGCATCGCCCTGAGCAGCTAAGAACCAGTTCTGGCTCATTTTTTTATGAGCAATTACGAGAACTTAAGAATTTAGGTCTTTGTAAAAGAATTGGAGTATCGGTCTACTCACCACTAGAACTAAAGTATATTCTGGATAATTTTCAAATAGATGTTGTCCAGCTACCTATGAATTTGTTTGATCAGCGTTTTTTTCAACATGACCTTTTAGAGCATTGTGCGTCAATCGGAGTTTCGGTTCACGTCCGGTCTTTATTTTTGCAAGGTTTGTTGATGATGACTACGAGACCACTTTGGACTCTTGCATATAATGAAGCTTTTCAAAAAATGGAAAATTTATGTAACGAATTTAACATCAACAAATTGACCTTAGCTTTTATAGTTCTTCGATTGGCTCCCGCAGTAGAATTAGGAGTTGTTGGTTGCACGAATATTCAAGAGCTACTTGAAATAGATAAAGCATGGAAATTAAGTGAAGTTCACGTTAAAAACCAAAACCTCGTGAAAAGTATTAAAGAACTATCGCAAGCTGACGATAACCTAATAAATCCATTGCGATGGCCAAAAAAAACGTTCTAGTACTACAACATATTTGAAATGAAATTATGAGTGGTAACTATCGTTTAGGATATGTAGGAGAATGCTTTGTCAATTGTAGCTGTATTACAAGCAAGAACCAACTCACAACGATTGCCAAGGAAAGTTCTAAAACCTTTACTCGGTAAACCGATGTTAGCGCGTCAGTGTGAGCGCATTTTGCTTTCCAAGCTAGTCGACAAACTGATTATTGCAACCAGCACTTTGGCAATCGATGACGCAATTGTTGATTTAGCCTCAGAGCTAGGTATTCCTTGTTATCGAGGTTCCCCTGATGATGTTTTGCTTCGCATCCTTGACGCATCACGGCTTATGGGGGCAACAACTGTTGTTAGATTGACCGGTGACTGCCCACTGATTGATGCAGACATAATTGATCAAACGATTGTATTACATCAGGCATCAGGGAATGATTATACAAGTAATTGTGTTCCTGCTACATACCCTGATGGACTCGATGTCGAAATATGCAGTATAGAAGCGTTAGAGCAAGCAAATCTTCTTTGCAAAGATCTATCCATACGTGAGCATGCAACTTACTACATTAGACTGCAGCCAGAGCAATTCAAGTTAGGTACTCTAAAATCGGACTTAGACTTTAGCTTTATGAGATGGACTGTCGATGAATCGGAAGATTTCGTTCTTGTTGAGAAAATTTTTACATCGCTTTATCCCCAAAATCCGAAGTTTAGTTGGCTTGATGTGCTTGCTCTTTTACGTCGACACCCAGAATGGTTGCAGATCAACAGGCACCACGAGAGGAATGCCGGCCTAAATAAAAGCAAGTATAGGCATTTGCAGCAGGAGTCCGCTGATGACCAGCCGTTACGAGTTATCTGAACAATTCTTAGACCGCGCGCTAGCGGTGATCCCGCTGGCATCTCAGACCTTTAGCAAAAGCTTAGTTAACTACCCTCGTGGCGCGGCTCCACTCTTTATTGAACGAGGTGAAGGCGCTTATGTTTGGGATATCGATGGCAATCGGTACTTAGACTGCGTGAATAGCCTTTGTGCGGTGACTTTAGGTTATTGCCAACCAGAAATTGACCAAGCTGTCGCGACCCAAATGAAAAATGGCGTGTCATTTTCGCTGCCCCACCGCCTTGAAACTGAAGTTGCGGAACTACTAACCGAACTTATTCCATGCGCCGAATCTGTGCGTTTTGGCAAAAATGGTACTGACGCCACATCAGCTGCTATACGCATTGCGCGGGCGGCGACAGGTCGTGAACACATCGCGGTCTGTGGTTATCATGGCTGGCAAGATTGGTACATCGGCTCAACGACCCGCCATCTTGGTGTACCACAAGCTGTTCGTGATTTAACTCACAAATTCGATTTTAATAACCTCGCCTCGCTTGAAGCTATCTTTGCTAACGCCGAGCAACCGCTTGCCGCTGTTATCATGGAGTTGATGAACGTTAGCTACCCGACTGCTGAATTCTTAGAAGGCGTCCGAGCCCTATGCGACAAACACGGCGCAGTGCTAATTTTTGATGAAACTATTACTGGTTTTCGCTTCGATCTTAAAGGGGCTCAGCATTTATTTGGCGTCACCCCAGACTTAGCTACTTTTGGCAAAGGCATCGCCAACGGCTATCCGTTATCGGCTGTTGTTGGTAAAAAACACTATATGAAATGGATGGAAGATATTTTCTTTTCCGGCACTTTCGGTGGTGAAACTTTATCCTTAGCTGCTGCCAAAGCGGTGCTAACTCACCTAAAGCAACAAGATGTGATTGGCGATATTCGCGCTAAAGGTGAGTATTTGCTAAATGGCTTAAATTCACTTATTGAGAGCAAAGCGCTGGGTCAACTATTCGGCACTGCGGGTCATCCAAGTTGGTCTTTTTTATTGACCAAAGAAACTAATGAACAAAAATACTGGCAAGTAAAAACCTATTTAGTGCAGTCACTCGCAGCACGAGGTTTCTTATGTATCGGCTCGCATAATATTAGCGCCGCCATGAGCTACCAAGATTTGGATGCACTGCTTGGCGCTTATGCCGAAATACTGCCTGCCTGTCAGCAAATGTTAGTCGATGGCACTCTGCCACAAGCCTTGCAAGGTGCAACCCTTCAACCGCTATTCAAGGTTCGGTAAGATGAATACTAAAGCGTGGACTGTCGCTATTTGTGTTGATTCATCCCGGCAAATCGGCAGCGGACATCTAATTCGTTGTGTAAGTCTTGCCAAGGCCCTTAAACAGGCTGGTGCGACAGTTCGATTTTACTATGCTCCTTGGCCTCAGCATCATCATGTTTGGTTAAATAGCCAAAGTTTTCATGGTGAACTACTGGATTTTGATGTTGAACGATTTAATCAAGAACTATTTCAGAATAAATCTAAGGTTTTGGAATTCCAAAGTTCGAAACCATGGCCGCAACTTTGGCAAAAACGCTACGGACTAGCCTGCATAAAGGCGTGGCAACCTTGGTTATGCGGCATTGGAGCAAAAACCTATAATTGGGACAACACCTCAAGCCATGAAACTTTTAACTCACAAATTGACTGGTGCATTTACGACAACTACGGATTAAGCACAGATTTTGTTACAACTATTCGTTCTAGATGCAGATTTGTTATGGCTATTGATGATCTGGCAAATCGCCCACATTTTGTCGACATACTGCTAGATCAAAACGCAGTCAAGGACATGTATCATAGATATACATCACTCGTTTCAGCTAGTTGCTTCAAAATTCTTGGACCTAGTTATGCTCTTATAAGACCCGAATTCTATGAATCAATCCCTGAACGGGGTGACAGGCAGGTGAATCGAGTGCTTATTAGCATCGGTGGCAGCGACACAAAAAACCTCACTGAACGAACGCTAAAACTATTTATGCAAAATCCTCAATTTGAATATCTTCAGCTTGACATCGTTGTTGGAAGTGCCTATGAAAAAATTGCTGAATTGAAAGAACTATTAAAGGCTCGGCCGCATACTGCACTTCATATTCAAACAAATGATATGGCTGCTTTAATGCGACAAGCCGACATTGCAATTGGCGCTGGTGGGAGTAGTCAATGGGAACGAGCTCTAACAAAACTACCGTCAATTGTGATTGCTGTCGCTGAGAATCAAATTCCTGGGTGTTTATACCTTCAAGCACAAGAAACGATTTTGTTCCTGGGAATGGCAGATACATTGACCGATGAAGCTCTTCTCGAGGCAATCAATCAACTTATTGATAATAAAGAATTAAGAAAAAATATGTCGGAACGAGCATATTCGATGATGCTAGGGGATTCAAAAGAATCACAAATAAACCACAACTTTCATGATAAAAAATACATCAGACCACAAACAGGTGCAGAAAAAGTATCTGGGCAACTTCGTTTTCTATCAACACTATCGACCCTCGAACTGAGACAAGCACGATATGAAGATGCCGAATTGTTATTCACATGGGCGAACGATCCTCATGTGCGAGCTATGGCCTTTAATAAAGAGCCGATACCTTGGCAGAGTCACTTGTCTTGGTTTTCTCAAAAACGCCAAGATACCAGTACAGACATTTGGATTTGTAGTCAGTTTGGAAAAGCTATAGGTCAATGCCGGCTAAACTCAGTTGACGATAAAACTGGAGAGATTCATATAAATCTCAACCCAGAATTCAGAGGAATTGGATTATCAGCACCTATGATTGCAAAAGCATGCATTCTTTCGGCTGAACGTCATCATTGGAAAGAAATTCGGGCCGTGGTCAAATTATCGAACCACCCGTCATTAAGAGCATTTATTCGAGCCGGTTTTGAGCCCACCAGGCAAGAAATATGTTTTGGCGAAGAATCACAGTGGTTTAGTCTTAATTCAATCGCATTAGCAAAGATTCAAGAATGTCAAAAACTATCTCTATCGACGGTCGCATCATCGGCGACGGGCAACCAGCCTATATTGTTGCCGAACTTTCGGCAAACCATCAAGGCAATTTACAAATCGCCCTCGACACCATTAGCATGGCAAAAGCGCAAGGCGCCGATGCGGTAAAACTACAAACCTATGAAGCCGATACAATTACGCTTAATAGTACGCTTGATGATTTTATGATCTTCGAAGGTCCATGGGCTGGCGAATCACTCTACTCATTATATGAAAAAGCTCAAACGCCTTTTGCTTGGCACAAACCGCTGTTCGAGCATGCCCGCAAAGTCGGGATCACAGCGTTTAGTACGCCTTTTGATGAAACAGCCGTTGATTTATTAGAAGATCTGAACGCGCCAGCCTATAAAATAGCGTCGTTTGAACTTATCGATCTGCCGCTCATCGCTTATGTTGCCGCAACTAAAAAACCAATGGTGATGTCGACCGGCATGGCCAATCTTGATGAAATTGCCGAAGCAGTGGCAACCGCACGCGATCATGGCTGCCAAGAGCTTATTTTATTGCACTGCATCAGCGGCTACCCAACTCCGGCCGAACAAGCAAATTTACGCACTATTCGCGATTTAGCCGATAGGTTCCAAGTTGTTGGCGGGCTTTCTGACCATACTTTAGGCACTGCAGTTAGTGTTGCCAGTATCGGCATGGGTGCTAGTTTTATCGAGAAACATTTTATTCTAGATCCTGCGCTAGGCGGGCCAGATGCGGCCTTTTCCATCACACCGAGCCAATTGAAACAACTTTGCGATGACTGTCGCACGGCTTTTGTCGCGCAGGGCCAAGTGAACTATCAACTGTTGGGGGCTGAAGCACAAAACTTGCGTTTTCGCCGATCGATCTATGTTGCCAAAGATATTGCCGCAGGCGAGGTATTTACCAGCGAAAACATCCGTCGCGTGCGGCCAGGTTTTGGTTTAGCACCAAAACACTATGCCGAGTTGTTGGGTAAAACCTCGGCAACCGATGTAAAAGCAGGGACCGCAATGCGCTGGGATTTTGTCAAAAAGTGACCGACTGGCAACTATAAATTAGCAATTAACAACGAGGGCTTCGCGGCCTTCGTTTTGCCAAAGGGCTATGACGTTAAAACGTGGGTTTTAATAGAATTTGTCCGCCAAAACCACGTTTAAAGTGACTGATGGTTAGCTCTTTTTCTGACGCTGCGTCGCCATGCGGATGCGGCAGCCCAGCAAAATAAACTTCGCCAAATTCAAAGCTCTGACAACCCAAACTTTGGGCATGCATCATTGCGCGCCAGACCAAATCATGTGACACCGGCACACTGAATTTGTCGCGATCGTAGACACCAACCCCGTAATAACAACTACTGCTGTTATGGATAAAAAAACCGGTGGAAATAAGCTCGCCGTCCTGACTTTCGCCATATAACGCAAATGCTTCACCAGTCATCAGCATTTGTTCTTGCCAGCGCCAACTCTCACTGCTGCGTGTTTCACGCCCGGCAATCCGGATATGAAATAAACGCATCGCTTCAAGACAACCTGAGACCGCGTTGGATTTATCTAGCAGCTGATATTTAAGGTTGGCTTGCCCCCACTCGATATTACTTAAGTACACCGGGCGTAGATCTGCAGAAAGTTGTTCACGCGACTGCATTAAATCAATTTGCTGAACAGTCGCCAGCTGGCAGCCATAACCCTGTTGCAATAGCCAAAGTGCCATTGGATCTAAGGTTAAACTGCTCGGTTGATATACCCAGCGCTGATAGAGGCCAGTTTGTTGCCAACGTTGAAATTCTTTTAGCAAGACCTTCCAACAACCTTTAATAGCCCGTTCGGACAAATCCTCGGCGATTTCAATTTGCAGAGGCAATCCCCAATAACAGATCTGCTTAGCATTTGCGGAAATCGTCAGATAAACTCGCGCCAAAATTTGCGCGCCGAGCACAACAACGAAGGACTCATCGCGCCAATCACTTTGCAAATACTCGCGATAGTAAGCTAATGAATTTTCTTGATAAAGTGGTGATGCCGCCGATAAAGGACGGTAGTACTGAACATATTTAGTGTCATAACAACGAATGATGTTCACTTTCGCGCCGTCACAATCAAGTATTCCAGTGTTTGGCTCTGGCCGTTGTAAGTGCGCGTTTGTTTCTCGATACTGATATCGCTAAAACCCGCAGCAACTAGCAGTTGCTGATAGACCTCTGTTGATAACAAACAGGTTTGGCCATTGCCGGCAAGTGGCAAACCGGCTGGGATATCAACCACGGTACGCTCATCAACCATCTCAGTGACTTCTTGGCGGATAAAACTATTTTCTGCCAAATGGTATGAGAAATATTGTCCGCCCACTTGCAGACAACGATAAGCCTCGTGAAGTGCTGCTGCATGTTGTACAAGTGTCAGATGCTGCATCGATACCACATCGAAAATTACCTGAAAACTTTCATTTTCAAAAGGTAATGCCGTCATATCTGCGATTTGCAGCTTAGCTTCGACTTGCCAGATATCCAGCATGGTTTGACACAACGCTATTCCGGACGGAGCAAAATCGATGCCCGTGACATCAAAACCTTCCCTCGCTACAAACCACAAATTTGCGCCACTGCCACAACCAAGCTCAAGCACTTTGATCTGCGACCGTGTCGCAGCATCAGCCTTGAAATAATTGCCAGCAATGAAGCCTATCAGTTGCTCGTTGGGATAACGCCGTTGACTGGCAAAACCGCGGGTCTGATACAACTGTTCGAAGACATTCATCGCTTGCTCCCTCTTAAAGCAGATCCATCAGATAGCATTCTTGGTCATCAACTTCATTCAGCACACCACGATATTTAATTTTGGCGGCTTGCAAATACTCGATAAACACCGCCAAAGTGCGTTTGGTGACCGCCAAAGTTTCTTGTTCATCATCAAAACTATACAAGCAAAGACGGATCACCGAATGTGCGTATGTGATTGATCCTTCCAACAAGAAATATAAATGGCGGAATTTAGTGTGGCTATGCGCAAATAGGAAACGTGCTTGTTCGCGCAACGCGATACTCAGTTCCTTGCGACTGGTAAAATCACGGTCGATGTAGGCGATTAATTCATCACACAAGGTCGCGAAATCATCAATAGCCAGCCAAGCCTGATACACATCATGGTCAAATTCGCGAACCGCAAACATATCATTTTTAATGTAGGACACCAGCTCTGACTTCGGTCTGCGATTTGGTGCCAACAGGACATCTTCAATTGGTAACGGTGATGCTCCGCCGATTTTGGCACCATCGGCAGTATTGTAAGCCTGAGTTTTAGGATACAACTTCAATAAGCATTCAAGATAAAAACGACCGGTATTAAAAAACGCGGTGCTATAGATTTCGCCACCAAAATTACCATCCACTTTAATCTCGCCAGCGCGGACTAACTCACCGATGGCCGCTTTTTCATTACCGTCGGCATCGTAATACACGCTGTGTTTGGAGTGATGATGATCACGACGACGATAGCCGTTGTCAGTACCAAACATATAAATGTCACGAAAGCCAAGAGTGCAGCCGTAGGACAACGCGGTATTGCCAACCAACGGATTACAGAATTTCAACTCGGTAAAATCAAAGCCACCAGGCACAAATAAATGTGACAACACTGTGCCTGGCTCAGTTTGTTTGTAAGCCATGCCCGCCCAAGCAAACAATTCAAAGGCGCCCGGATGCATGATATTGGCGGACAAAAAGCTGATACGCGCCAAATCTTCTTTAGCTACAAAACGCACTAACCAATCAGTAGTGAACTTAGTTCGTTCAATTTCGAAATGAAAATCAGGCACTATGCCATGTTGCAGTAACGGGACTATTGCCGAGCCACAAGCAAAAATTACTGCGGTGTCTTGGAATTCTTTGATGGTTTCTAAAGAATAATCAAGTGATGGGCCATTCGCGCAAATAAACACTGGTGTATTGGCAAAATCACGCGGGATAGTCGCGTTCTTTTTCAGCAAAGGCACTTGATTCTTTAAGTTGTGATAATCGTGAGCGATACTAATCACGCCGTCATCAAAAAAGCCCCAGCCCACGGTCAACATATGGAAATCGTGTTGGAAACGCTCAATTATTTTGCCTAAAGCTTCACTTGGATAATGCTGGTAAATCAGTGCATTAGCTGCGTAGAAAGACCCTTTATCGCGAAGCTCATTTAAATAATCAGTGGTGAAATTCTCGTAACTAGCACCGATATTTAGAACCAAATAACCGCCAGCATTAAACACTCGCTCGAGAATTGTCACCCAATCAGTGACTAACAACGACGCATAAAACCAATCAATATTGGGTTCGCAAATGTATAGATGGTCAAAACTAACTCGAGAGGTTAGCTCTTCAATATGGTAACCAAGGCCAACACCAAAGATAACCCCAGCCCCTAAGTGCTCCGGGATGCCTTGTAATGGCGCAAGTTCATCCGCAACTTTGGTATATTCAGCATACATTTTGTTCATGTAATGCGTATGGATAAAAGTGTTTTGCACCACTTCATCCAAACTAAAGGCTATTTTGGTGTAAAGCGGCTCGCGGATATGTTTTTCAACTTGGGCTAAACACTGAGCTCGCGGATCTTCGTTATATAACCAAGAGTCGGTAGACGCATCAAACAGGTTTGCAGCCCCATCTGGACTTGCGATCATTTTTAAGTTGACCGGTTTGTAGTCGGCAAACTCTTTCGCAATACCAGGCAAATAGCGCGCAAAGGCAGCTAAGTTCGCAGCTTTTCGAGCAATGCTAGTTTCGTTAAGTTCGATATTTTGTTGATGTTGCTGCGCAACTTGCTGCAATTGTTGTTCTAGTGCATTCAATTGTTGTTGCAGCGCGTCCAAAGGCGTGGACTGACTCATGGGCGGTTATTCCTGTTGATAGAAAGCGACGGCTTTTTTTCCAACAGATAAGGTTCGAAGTTCACTGGCAATGCCAAGTTGCACCTTACTTAGGACGACCGTCATTTCTGCGTCAAAGCGTTGTATTTCTTTGTACATGGCTTCTAGCTGATGTTCAAGCTCGGCAGTAAGATTTTCCGGTAGGATCTGACTGATTTCTTCTAAACGGCGTTGACGAGCGCTGACTAACTCACTGACTAATGGCCAGTTTGCCTCAGCGCAAGCCTGAGTAAGCTGCGTATTAACTTGACGAATTTCGTCACAATACGCAGCGATATCTTGGCTCATTAAGCGCCGACTCGCAGTGGCTCTGATGGCACTTCTGCTAATGCCACAGGGCGAATTTCATCCCAAGCACTTTTGATTTCACCTAATAAAAACATGACTTCGTCAATGGCAGCATTGTCTAAATCAACTGCAGCGTCATGAATACGGCCAACCATGTAGTCATATAAAGACGCTAGGTTGTTAGCAATTTCACCGCCGATTTCGAAATCTAAACTCGAAGACAGTGAATTAATGATTGCAGAAGCTTTTGACAGACTTTCCGCTTTGCCAGCTAAATCTCGACGTTCGATTTGGCCTTTGGCGCGAGCAAGGCGGTCAAGTGCGCCCTGCATTAACATTTGGATGATCCGATGTGGGTCTGCCGCTGATAATTCAGAACGTAAACTATCTTTGCTATATGCATTCATTCTGTGGTTATACATAACGACACCTTCTTAAGATTTACTAAAACCAGGTAAAGCCGCGAGTTGAGCCGTGACGTAATCACCAGTTGAACGCATTTTCGCAATGGTTACATCCAACGCAGTATACTGCTCACGCAAGCGCTTCTCAAATTGCTCCATCCGATAAGTGTGATCCAAGCTATCTTTTTCAACCGCACGTAAGCGCTCATTAAGGCTATCGGTTGTACGTTTGATCACACCATCTGTTGCTAAATACGTATCGGCCGTACTTTTGAAAACTGTAGCTAAACCTGTCGAAGAAGTGAAAAAATTTCCAATATCTGCAAATGAATTGGTCATCGCTTCGTCTAAAGTGTTGACCGCACTGGAATCTAGGCTCAACAAGCCATTTTTATCCATCTTTAAACCCATATCAAATAGGGTTTTGATGTTGCCGGATGCCGAAGACTCAACACTTAGCGAACGAATAAAGGTATTTTTGATTGTGCGGATTGACGTATCTCCTTGCAGAGCACCTCCTACCGCAGTCTGCTCGTTAATCACACCAATCACATCGTTATAAGCTTTAATAAAGCTTTCGATACTTTTCTTCACGCCGGCTTTGTCGGTTTCAACATTCATTACGATTGGCGTTCCGACAGTCGTTTCTTTGCTGACTGTGAGACTCATATCCTGAATGGCATTAGTAAAAATATTCGAATCGCTGACCGATTCAATGCCATCTACTTTGATACGTGCACTACTCGCTTTGTCAGCCAGCGCAATTTCCATACCGCCTGCACCGCCGCCAAAGGCAGATGTCGCGACTTTATCGAATTCAGCACTGCTACCGGTAATAGTCAGATCGTTGCCTTCACCACTAACATTTGACGTCAACACCAAACGTGATTGTGGTGATGTACCACCGGTATTAATAATGGTCGCGGAGACACCGAAGTTCGTCGATGAGCTATTAATTGCATCGCGCAGCTGCGTTAATGTCGCGCCCGGATCGACAGCAAGAGTAAAGTTCTTGGAACCTGCAGCAAAAGTTAAATTGCCACCTGATGCTGTAACTACATCACTGCTTGTCCCAAATGCAGCGTCTGCGCTAACCGCTCGACTACCTTTAGCCAACGACACAACATCGATATTAAATCTACCAGCGGCAGTAAGATTACTTGCTTCCGCAGTAAAATAAGTGGTACCAGAGGGCTGGCTAATATTGACTGTTCTTGCGTTAAAAGTGGTTGGCTTGGATAAAGTCTCAATGGCAGTTTGAAACGCTGACATTGCACCTTTAACCACGCTTAACCCAGATAGGTTGACTTCTAAAGCCGACTTACGCTGCGTTATCACCGCCTTTTTCGGCGTGTCTTCAGCGCTAACGGTCGCTTTGATGATCGCTTCAAGATCTAAACCTGAACCCACACCTGCTGAAGTTACACTAGCCATGTTGTAATCCCTCTAGACTTTTGATTCAAACAACAACCCTTTGACCTGGTCGGTGTTTTCAATGATATCACTTATCTTTTCGGCAACTTCGAGAAATTCTTTAGATGGAATTTGACGAATAACCTTTTTGCTTTCTTGATCAACAACCTGCACCACCACAGAACCATTATGCTCTTCGGCGGTAAATTGAAGTTTAAGGTTCTGCATGTTTGCAAAATCCGTGACAACACTTACAGCTTTCGGTAATGATTTTTGAGTTTCGGCTTTTTCGCTTTCAGACTTGGCGGCTTCAGTGGCTTTATCAGCAAGTTTATCGACCTTGCTTAAAGCCCCGGCATAAAGCGTATTACTGTCAGTTGACTTTTTCGGCATCAGATCGGCAATAACTTGCCGGTTCTTTTCTGCCACATCTTGCGCGGTGTAGAAGTTTTGCGCAGAGGTGTTTACCGCAGCGATTGAGGACATAGTTACCTCCCAGTTAAAAAAGGCCTGTCACAGATTATGCTATGACAGGCACTCTCACATCAATTAACCCAGTAAAGATAATGCCTGTTGCGGTCTTTGGTTAGATTGCGACAGGATTGAACTACTTGCTTGTTGCAGAATCTGCGCTTTGGTTAAAGCAGCAGTTTCAGCAGCAAAGTCTGCATCTTTGATCCGTGAGCGCGCAGCTGACAGGTTTTCAGAGATGTTTGACTGGTTGCGGATTGTTGATGAGAACCGGTTTTGTACAGCACCAAGTTCAGAACGTTTAGCATCGATAGTACCGATCATCGCGTCAACTGCTGCCAACATTGATTGCGCTTTGTCAATCGATGTGAATGACAGAGATGATGCATTCACGAATGCAACAGCTGCGCCTTGACCTGCGATAGTACCAGCGATATCAGAAGCAACTGCAGCGATGTCGCTGACGTTGAAGCTTGCCATGCTGATAGAAGAACCATCAAATGATGATGCAGCCGTCATGGTGAAACTGATTGTTTGTGCTGAGTTAGCACCTACTTGGAACTGTGCGCTGAAAGAACCATCCAATAACGCTTTACCACCGAAGGTAGTATCTTTGGCTACGCGGTTTACTTCTTTACCTAACTGACGCAATTCTAATTGCAGTGCAGCGCGGTCAGAGTCGGTGTTTGAACCGTTGGCAGCTTGAGCAGCCAGGGTACGCATCCGTTGGAACATGTTACTTACTTCGTCCAGTGCACCTTCAGCAGTTTGCGCCAAAGAAATACCGTCGTTTGCGTTACGGATACCTTGATCTAAACCGTTGATTTGTGCAGATAAACGGCTAGAGATTTGCAGACCAGCTGCGTCGTCTTTTGCGCCGTTAATCCGAGAACCTGAAGATAAGCGTTGAAACGCGGTATCTAACGCATTGCCAGAGTTTACTAACTGACGTTGTGCATTTAAAGATGACACGTTGGTATTGACATATAGAGCCATGGTATAGCCTCCTCATTAATGCTTGATTGGTTTTGGCTTTTTGATGTGGAAAGAGTTGAACCTCTCTTTGCACGAAAACCAGAACCGACAGAAGCAAACTGACGTCCCGAACGTCTTTGTTAAATTGCCTCATGTTCTTTAACGGCAGCACTTTCTAAACCTTTAGGACTTTTTTTAATTTTTTTTGATTTTTTTTGATTTATTTTGATTTATTTTTCGGCGGGCCTAAATATATGGAAAATTGCTGTTTTTTTGAAGTTTCGGGCATTAATGGCATGATTAATGCTTTATAAAATTCGCAGTTAAAGCGTCAAAATTTCAACGGCCTCATGAACCTTGAAACTATTGCCGCGGTAAATGCACGGTTAGTACACCTCAAGTCGTCCCGAACGTCTAACCACTCTGAGCAGGCGGTTTGAACCGCCGCCTGCTTTCCTCTACCTTCATACCCGCCGACACTAAAACTTATCTCATCGCTTAATGAACATAGAACAAATTCCAGGATCCGCACGCTTTGATAGCGAGGGAAAAAGACGGCTCCTTACTGCTGCCGTATCAGAAATGTAAAAAGGGCAAGGTTTTGCTCCTTGCCCTTTATATCGACACGGGGCTTATTTCCTAAACCCCGACTTCTAAATTTATTTTAGTTTTGCAGCAGAGATAACGCTGATTGTGGTCTTTGGTTAGACTGAGTCAACACTGTGCTGCTGGCTTGTTGCAGAATTTGCGCTTTAGTCAGTGCTGCAGTTTCAGCTGCGAAGTCAGCATCTTTGATCCGTGAACGAGCAGCTGATAAGTTTTCTTGGATATTTGCTTGGTTACGGATTGTTGATGAAAACCGGTTCTGCACGGCACCAAGCTCAGCGCGTTTAGCATCGATAGCACCAATCATCGCATCAACCGCAGCTAACATAGATTGCGCTTTGTCAGTGCTAGTGAATGACAGAGATGACGCGTTTGCAAACGCTGTAGTCGCACCTTGGCCGGCAATTGTTCCTGCAATGTCTGAAGCAACAGCAGCGATATCGCTGATATTGAAACTAGCCATGCTTACTGCTGAACCATCAAAAGAACTTACTGCAGTCATGGTAAAGCTAATCGTTTGACTGGCGTTAGCTCCTACTTGGAATTGTGCACTGTATGAGCCATCCAGCAAGTTTTTGCCGCCGAAGGTGGTATCTTTTGCCACGCGGTTAACTTCTTTACCCAGTTGACGTAATTCTAATTGCAGAGCTGCGCGGTCTGAATCAGTGTTCGAACCGTTTGCTGCTTGTGCTGCCAGGGTACGAATACGTTGGAACATATTGCTCACTTCATCTAAAGCGCCTTCAGCAGTTTGTGCTAAAGAAATGCCGTCATTAGCGTTACGGTTACCTTGTTCCAAACCGTTTATTTGTGCTGACAGACGACTAGAGATTTGTAAGCCTGCGGCATCGTCTTTTGCGCTATTGATCCGGGTACCTGACGATAAACGCTGAAACGCTGTATCTAATGCATTGCCTGAGTTCACTAACTGACGTTGTGCATTTAAAGATGAGACGTTGGTGTTTACATATAAAGCCATGATAGTTCTCCGGTTTAATCAATTTAGCGCATTTCGCTGCTGATACTTATGTATCGGAAAAGGCCCGGAAAACTTGAGTATTTTTTTGAAATTTCCATAGAAATTTTTCGCCTAGAGCGAAAAACAACTCTGTGCGTGCCGCCTTCGCGGAAAAAACGAAAGAACCAAGCAGCTAACTAGTTGAAAAACAAAACTAATTAGCCGCCATTCACTCCTACATTTAGCCTTGCAACAACGCAAGTGCGCCCTGGGGTCGCTGGTTCGACTGTGACAAAATCGTCGAACTTGCTTGCTGTAAGATCTGCGCTTTGGTAAGCGCTGCGGTTTCTGCCGCAAAATCTGCGTCTTTGATGCGCGAACGTGCCGCGGATAAGTTCTCTGCAATATTGCTTTGATTGCGAATCGTCGCCCCAAGCCGGTTTTGCACAGCACCCATTTCGGTGCGTTTAGCGTCTATGGCTCCAATCATCGCATCAACCGATGCAATCATTGACTGCGCTTTATCAACACTGGTGAAAGACAACGAGCTGGCATTGGCAAAAGCCGTTGATGCGCCCAGGCCAGCGATGGTGCCTGCAATATCACTAGCAACAGCAGCGATATCGCTCACGGCAAAACTGTTCACGTTGACACTAGAGCCATCGAAACTGGAAATTGCTGTTACCGTAAAACTGATGGTTTGATTAGCGTTCGCGCCAACTTGGATTACGGCATTAAAACTGCCATCCATGATGGTGCGCCCACCAAATGTCGTATCTTTGGCGATCCGATTAATTTCTTTGCCAAGTTGGCGCAATTCAAGCTGCAAAGCAGCTCGGTCAGCGTCGGTATTTGAACCGTTGGCGGCTTGCACTGCCAGTTGCCGCATCCGTTGAAACATGCCCGACACTTCGTCGATGGCACCTTCTAAGGTTTGCGCCAATGAAATTCCGTCATTGGCATTCCGATTGCCCTGGTTAAGTCCGGCGATTTGTGATTGCAAACGACTGGATATCTGCAAACCAGCAGCATCATCTTTTGCAGAATTAATTCGCTCGCCAGAAGATAAGCGCTGAAATGCCACGTCCAAAGCACTGGACGCATTGTTCATTTGGCGCTGGGCATTCAGTGAAGACACATTTGTGTTTGCATAGATTGCCATTGTGATCACCTGCCTGCATCAAAACGCACAAAAAACCGCCTTGACGAGCGCTGGTTTTTTGTGCAAAAATCCAGAGGTAAAAAGCAAAAATGCACCTAAGGCTGCAACCAATTGAGGCAATTTTGCTTTTGGGGTTAGTAGATTCAGTCCCGAACGTCTAACCACTCGAGGAAAAGGCGGCTTGAACCACCGCCTTTTTTATTTTTCTTAGCCTTGTAACAGAGACAATGCTGATTGTGGTCTTTGGTTTGACTGAGTCAGAATTGTGCTACTTGCCTGTTGTAAAATCTGCGCTTTTGTCAATGCTGCTGTTTCTGCAGCGAAGTCCGCATCTTTAATCCGTGAACGAGCTGCTGATAAGTTCTCTTGAATGTTCGCTTGGTTACGAATGGTTGATGAGAACCGGTTTTGCACCGCACCTAGCTCAGCGCGTTTTGCATCAATTGCACCAATCATCGCGTCAACAGCCGCCAACATTGACTGTGCTTTGTCCACTGACGTGAATGACAGTGATGAAGCATTCGCAAACGCCGTTACTGCACCTTGACCGGCAATAGTACCTGCAATATCAGATGCTACTGCACCGATGTCGCTGACGTTAAAGCTGGCCATACTTACTGCAGAACCATCAAATGACGCGACTGAAGTCATAGTGAAGCTGATCGTTTGCGCACTGTTAGCACCCACTTGGAACTGAGCACTATAAGTACCGTCCAGTAAGGTTTTACCGCCGAATGTAGTGTCTTTTGCTACGCGGTTAATCTCTTTACCCAGCTGACGCAACTCAAGTTGCAATGCTGCCCGGTCAGAATCTGTGTTTGAACCGTTTGCTGCTTGCGCCGCTAAGGTACGGATCCGTTGGAACATGTTGCTCACTTCGTCCAACGCACCTTCAGCAGTTTGCGCTAAAGAGATACCGTCGTTGGCGTTACGGTTGCCTTGTTCCAGGCCGTTGATTTGTGCTGACAAGCGGCTAGAGATTTGCAGACCCGCAGCATCGTCTTTTGCGCCGTTGATGCGAGAACCTGAAGATAAACGTTGAAACGCTGTATCCAGGGCATTCCCTGAGTTAACTAATTGCCGTTGTGCATTTAAAGATGACACGTTGGTGTTTACATATAAGGCCATGATTTATCTCCTGGTTTTCGCTTATTCGTGCAATTTGATTGCTGATACTTATGTATCGGTAACAGCGGGAAAACATTTAGCGGAAATTTGAAATT
>JACCDZ010462357.1_pt1 | contig 17230 bp, 15 predicted proteins | sample 7449551 | NCBI WGS metagenome assembly JACCDZ01 (sample SAMN15323452, study PRJNA562643) | freshwater metagenome | isolation source: river surface water | place: USA:Blue River Watershed | collected 2017-08-18 | reverse complement strand
TTATTGGTAAACAAAAGAAAACGTTTATTTATCGTATTCACGATGAGCCAAATGAAGATAAATTAATAGCGATGCAAACAGTTATTGCTAAGTTTGGTTATAAAATTGACTTTAGAAACAAAGGTGATATTTCTAAATCGTTGAATAATTTATTGACTGAAGTAATTGGAACTAAAGAACAAAATCTAATAGATACGTTAGCTATTCGTAGTATGAGTAAAGCTAAATATTCTACGGATAATATTGGTCATTACGGATTAGCGTTTGATTATTATTCGCATTTTACTTCTCCTATTCGTAGATATCCTGATGTGATGGTGCATCGTTTGTTGCAATTTTATTTAGATGGAGGAAAATCAGTAGATGAAGAAACCTATGAAGCGAAATGTTTACATTCTTCTTCCATGGAAAGTTTAGCTACCAATGCTGAACGGGATTCTATTAAATACATGCAGGTTAAATACATGCAAAACCATCAAGATCAAGAGTTTTTAGGGGTTATTTCTGGAGTTACCGAATGGGGAATTTACGTAGAAATTATCGAAAATAAATGTGAAGGTATGGTCCGAATTAGAGATATTAAAGAGGATTATTATACTTTTGACGAAAAGCAATATGCGTTAGTTGGTGCTACTTCTCATGGTTTATTACAATTAGGAGATGAAATTTATGTCAAAGTAAAAAATGCCGATTTAGTAAAAAAACAATTGGATTTTCACTTTATTAGAAGAAACGAATAAGTCAATTTAAATTACCAATAGAATGAAAAAATTTGTATTTAGTTTATTATTAATCAGTTCATTAACCTTTGCCCAAACGGAAAAAAAAGTAGGAGATTTTCATAAAGTAACCGCTTTTGATCAAATTACAGTGGAGTTAATTACTTCAGATGAAAATAAAGTCGAGCTTTCAGGGGTTAACTCAGACGAAGTAGAGCTTGTTAATAAAAATGGAGAACTTAAACTAAGAATGCCTTTAACGAATTTATTGAAAGGAAATCAAGTAAAAGCAAAGGTATATTACACCGATTTGGATGCAATTGAAGCTAACGAAGGATCACAAATTTCAAATAATGATGTTATTAAAGCTACTAATTTTGATATTATTGCAAAAGAAGGAGCTAAAATAGATATTAGTTTAGATGTTGCTAAAGCAACTGTAAAACTAACAAGTGGAGCTATAGTAAAAACATCAGGAACAGCTAAAAACCAAGATGTTTTAGTTTCTGCAGGCGCTATTTATAACGGAAAAGATTTAACTACTGAACAAACTAGTATTAGTAGCAATGCTGGTGGAGAAGCAGAAGTTTTTGCAACTGAATTTATTGACGCAAAAGCAAGAGCAGGAAGCGATATTATGATTTACGGAAACCCTAAACAAGTTACTAAAAAGACTTTTGCTGCAGGCCATATTAAAATAATTAAATAATTAGCTTACACCTAAACTTAACTTAATGATAAACGATATTCTAACAGGACTGCCTTGGGGAATTTTCCTTAGTTTTATGATAGGTCCTGTATTCTTTATTCTAATTGAAACCAGCATCACTAAAGGATTTCGTGCTGCTCTTGCTTTTGATTTAGGGGTAGTTTTAGGAGATGTTTTTTTTATTGGAGTCGCTTATTTAGGAAGTTATCGTTTAATTTCAAGTCTAAAAGACAAACCCGCTTTGTTTATTTTTGGAGGAATTGTAATGGTGGCGTACGGAATAATTTCATTTGTTAAATTAAAGAAACAAGCTAAAATTCAATACGAAGCGATTGAAGATGAAATTATAAAAAAAAATTACGGAAGCCTTTTTATTAAAGGGTTTTTCTTAAATGTGATTAATATCGGAGTTCTAGGGTTTTGGTTGGCTATTATTATTTCAGTAGGACCAAAATTAGACATGCAAACCCCAAGAATGCTTACTTTTTTTACTTCAGTAATTCTAACCTATTTACTAGTTGATTGTTTAAAAATTGTATTAGCTAAACAATTAAAATCTAAATTAACACCTCCTAATATTCTTAAAATTAAAAAAGGAATTAGTATTGTTTTGATTGTATTTGGATTGGCTTTAATGGTTCAAGGTTGGTTTCCAAAAGAAAAGGAAATGGTTAAAAATGCCTTGGAGAAGATAGAGTAAACAAACCAACCCTTTTTTCTTTACTTATCTTCAGATTCAAACTATATCTGTACTTAATTTTCTAAAAAATAAACATAAAAAAAACCTCTCAAAAAGAGAGGTTAATTCAGAGGCATCGTCCGGATTCGAACCGGAGTAGGAGCTTTTGCAGAGCCCAGCCTAGCCGCTCGGCCACGACGCCAATTGTTATTGGGTTGCAAAGATAGCAAAAACTTTAATGTTTAAAAGTCTTCTGCTAAAAACTTTGTTTGAAATCAGATATCTTTTAAGGCTTAGTTTCGATATTCTTCTAATTCAATAGTAACTGCTTCAACATCACCACCAATAGGAGGATTAATTTTAGAAACACCTAGTTTAATTCTCGAAACAGATGGCGCTTCGGTAAAAATACGAACAATAATTCGGTGCGCCACATGTTCTAACAATTCTGAACGAATCGCCATTTCCTCTTCCACGATTTGATTTAAAAGTACATAATCTACTGTATCGGCTAATTTATCGGAGATACACGATTGGCGTAAATCGGTTTTAACTTCTAAATCCACACGATAATCTGATCCAATTTTACTTTCTTCTACCAAACAACCGTGGTACGAAAAAGTGCGAATATTTTTAAGTTTGATGATCCCCATTGTTATTTTTTTCTAGATAAATATTTATCGTTTTGATGGGTTAAAAGTACAAAATGTTTTGTTTTTTTAGTTTTAAATCCGAATAAACAAGGGTACAAATCGCCGAATCATCAACAATTTTGATAACTTTGCCTTTCAAATTTTTTAAAATGGCATCAGAAGAAAAATCATTGCATTTCATCGAACAAATTATAGAAGACAGTTTAGCCTCAGGTTTTCCTCAGGATCAATTGCGTTTTCGTTTTCCGCCAGAACCAAATGGGTATTTACACATTGGTCACGCAAAATCAATTTGTTTGAATTTTGGTTTGGGTTTAAAGTACAATGCGCCGGTTAATTTGCGTTTTGACGATACCAATCCCGCCAAAGAAGAGCAAGAATACGTAGATGCTATTAAAGAAGATTTGAAATGGTTAGGATTTAATTGGACCGAAGAATTGTATTCGTCTGATTATTTCCAACAGTTATATGACTGGGCAGTTCAAATGATCAAAAACGGTAAGGCTTATGTAGATAGCCAAACTTCAGAAGAAATGGCCGCTCAAAAAGGAACTCCAACTCAACCAGGTGTTGACGGACCTTACAGAAACCGTTCAGTTGAAGAAAATTTAGCTTTATTCGAAGCTATGAAAAATGGAGAGTTTTCAGAAGGTACTCACGTTTTACGTGCTAAAATCGATATGGCTTCGACTAATATGTTGATGCGCGACCCCTTGATGTATCGTATATTACATCGTCATCATCACAGAACCGCTAATGAATGGAAAATTTATCCAATGTACGATTATGCACATGGAGAAAGTGATTATTTGGAACAAATTTCACATTCGATTTGCACCTTAGAATTTGTAATGCACCGCGAGTTATATAATTGGTTTTTAGACCAAATTTATGACGCTAATCAAGTGCGCCCAAATCAATACGAATTTGCCCGTTTGAATTTGAATTATACTGTGATGAGCAAGAGAAAGCTGTTGCAATTGGTTCAAGAAAATTTTGTAGCCGGATGGGACGATCCAAGAATGCCAACGATTTCAGGTTTACGTAGAAGAGGGTATACCCCAAATTCCATTCGTAAATTCTGTGATATTATTGGTGTTGCCAAAAGAGAAAATGTGATAGATTATTCACTTTTAGAGTTTTGCTTGCGCGAAGATTTGAATAAAACAGCGCCTCGAGTGATGGCGGTTTTAGATCCTGTAAAAGTGGTTATTACCAATTATCCGGAAGGAAATGAAGAATGGCTGGATGCCGAAAACAACCAAGAAGACGAAAGCGCTGGTTATAGAAAAGTGCCTTTTTCTAGAGAATTATATATTGAAAGAGAAGACTTTTTAGAAGAAGCTCCTGCCAAGTTTTTCCGTTTAAGTATAGGAAAAGAGGTTCGCTTGAAAAACGCCTACATCATAAAAGGGGAATCTGTAGTTAAAGATGCAAACGGAAATATTACAGAAATTCATGTTTCGTATGACGAAGACAGCCGAAGTGGGAGCGGGAGTGAAGCCAGTCAACGAAAAGTATCAGGAACCTTGCACTGGGTTTCGATAAAACATGCCGTTGAGGCCGAAGTGCGTTTGTACGATCGTTTGTTTATTGACGAAGCACCAGACAGTCATAAAGAGAAAAATTTCTTAGAATTTATGAATCCCAATTCGTTGCAAATTAGCACCGGATTTGTGGAACCAAGTTTACAAACGGTTCAAGCAGGCGATAAATTCCAGTTCCAACGTTTGGGTTATTTCAGCGTTGATAAAGATTCAACGTCTGAAAAGTTAGTTTTTAATAAAACTGTTGGGTTGAAAGATGCTTGGGAAGAAAAAGGCAAGAAAGAAGAAAACGTATTAATGAATACTCAAAAAGAAATCAATAAATACGTTAAAGAAAAAGACGCTTCGTCTGCCAAAGCTATTTTGAAGACAATTATCGAAAACATCAAAACCATTGATAATTATAGTTTGGTCAATCAAACCATTGTAAAAAACATCAAAAACGACAACAATTCTTTATTGTTTGCTAATTTGATTTTAGAACATTCAGACAAAGTAAATCCATCCGACATTGATTCGGAGGCTTTATCAAAATTATATACTATGTCTTTAAAAAGCCAATTGGCTTTAGTGCGAATAGCAATGTTACAAAATTTGATTCACGATGCGGTTAATCTAGAAAATTTCAAACCTACATTATTTGAATTAAAAGCAACGGAAAAAAATGAATCGGTTTTTTCACTTTTAAACCAAATTTAATTTATTCGCTTTTATAAATTACAAACCCGCTTTATAGCGGGTTTTTGTTATTATAAATTGTCCTTATTGTAATTTCATTTTTTATTGATTTAAATAATCAAAACCGACTTAAATAAATCGGTTTTAAAGCAATTTTTTTCTTTTTATGGCACAATATATCTTTATTGTAAAACAAAAGCTTTAAAAGCAGCTGTACGTTTTTTATCTTGCATTAAGACACTTTAACGAGTTCTTAAGGACAAAAAGAAAATTATTGTTGTACCTTTAATGGAGAAATCTTTAAATAAAAGAAATTATGTCAAATACTTCAGGAAATTCTTTGTTGGCACTTTTAACAGGCACATTGATTGGAGCGGGAATTGGAATTTTGTATGCTCCTGATAAGGGAACAAAAACAAGAGAAAAAATCAAAGACGGTTTTCAAGATGCCAAAGACGATTTGAAAACGAAACTTGACGAAGTTTCAGAGCAATTAAAAAGCAAGTTAAATAACTCTAAAGACAATCTAGAAGATTCGTTTGAAGAGATCGTTTCCCAGGCTAGTCACAAAACCGAAGATTTAATTTTGTTTTTAGAACAAAAGTTGGCCGAGTTGAAAGAGCAAAACGCCAAACTTCAAAAATAAGTTTCAACTAAAATATATCATTATGGCTTTTGAAGAAATAAAAAATCAATCCGAACAAATTCAAGAACATGCCAAAGGTTATGTCGAATCTTATGTAGAATATTATAAACTTCAAGGTTTTAAAATCTTAATGCAATCTACCACTATGATGGTTAAGTTTCTTTTAATCGGGATATGTTTGGGTATGGTTATTTTGTTTGGTTCCATTGCTGTAGCTTTTGCAATAGGTGCTTATTTAGACAATATCGTTTTAGGCTTTTTATCGGTGGGCGGTTTTTATTTACTAGTTACAGGCTTGTTGTTTTTGGTAAAAGACAAGATTGTTGAAGGCCCTATTTTAGAAAAATTTTCAACCATTTTTTTTAATGATTAAGCATGGCTAAAAAATATTCTTCCTACGACCAAATTAACGCCGACTTAGAAATGATTAAGTTGGAACGAGAAATTCATTTACAACATATTTTGTTGAATGTGGAAAAAACAAAAGAATCTATCCAACCCGAAAATTTATTTAAGGAAGCATTAAAATCGCTACAATTTAAATTGTCAAATTCTTACGGAATGATTTTGCAAATAGCGATCCCGTATTTTATCAATTGGCTTATCCATAAAAAAAGAGGCGATTAAGCCTCTTTTCTATTTATATCAAATCCAGAATTACAAACTAGCGATTGCTTTTTGAATTCGTTCAACGGTTGCTTCTTTTCCAATTAATTCAGCAATATCAAATAGGTGAGGACCTTTTAATGCGCCTACCAAACTCAAACGGAAAGGTTGCATCACTTTCCCCATTCCTATTTCGTTTGCCGTCATCCATTCTTTTACAATAGTTTCAATATTTGCCGCTTTAAAATCTTTAATTCCTTCTAAAACCAAAATCAAATTTTGCATTAAAGCAGGTGTTTCTTCTTTCCAGTTTTTGGTTGCTTTTTCATCATAGGAACTTGGCGCTTCAAAAAAGTAATCGCTCAACTCCCAAAATTCTGATACAAAATGAGCACGCTCTTTGATCAATGAAATAATGGTAATTAATTTGTTTTCTTCGAATGCAATTCCTTTTTCCTTCAAAATAGGAGCGAAGGCTTTCGCCAAATTAACATCTGTTTGTTGCATCAAGTAGTGGTGATTGAACCATTTATTTTTTTCAGGATCAAATTTTGCCCCAGCTTTATGCACTCTGTTCAAATCAAAATTTTGAACCAATTCTTCCAAAGAAAACAATTCTTTTTCCGTCCCGTCATTCCAACCTAATAAGGCTAAAAAGTTAACTACTGATTCTGGAAAAAATCCTTTTTCTCTATATCCCGATGAAAATCCTTCAGGAGTTTTCCATTCCAACGGGAATACAGGGAAACCCATTTTGTCACCATCTCTTTTAGATAATTTTCCATTACCAATTGGTTTTAAGATCAAAGGTAAATGAGCAAATTCAGGGGCTTCCCAACCAAAAGCGCGATACAACAAAACATGTAAAGGCATGGAAGGCAACCATTCCTCACCACGAATTACGTGTGAGGTTTCCATTAAATGATCGTCTACAATATTCGCTAAGTGATAGGTTGGCATCCCGTCGCTTTTAAACAATACTTTATCGTCTAATAGGTTGGTTTCAAATTTCACTTCTCCGCGAATGATATCTTGTAAATGTAAGGTTTCGTTTACAGGCGTTTTGAATCGGATCACATAGTCTTCGCCAGCCGCAATTCTTTTCTCGGTTGCGTCTTTAGACAATACTAATGAAGTATCTAATTTTTCTCTATTATGATGATTGTAGATAAATGTTTTACCTTGTTCTTCGTGCTGTTTTCTTTGGGCGTCTAAAGCTTCGGCAGTATCAAAAGCATAATAGGCATTACCTGAATTTATCAATTCATCGGCATATTGTTGGTACAGTTCTTTTCTTTCACTTTGTCGATATGGGCCAAACTTTTCATTCTTCCCAACGGTTTCGTCAGGAGCAATTCCTAACCAATTTAAAGCTTCCAAAATGTATTCTTCAGCCCCTGGAACAAAACGATTTTGGTCAGTGTCTTCTATCCGTAAAAAGAAGGTTCCGTTGTTTTTTTTGGCAAACAAATAATTAAATAATGCGGTACGAACCCCGCCTATATGTAATGGTCCTGTTGGACTTGGTGCAAAACGCACGCGGATTGGCTTTGACATGTTAGCTTTTTTATCTTTTGCAAATATAGCTTCAAATTATGTATTTTTTAATTGATTTTTTTACGTACATGTATTCTCTCAATTTTGTATCCCAAAATACTAATTCTCTTGCCCCTTTTATTCATGTGTTACTAGAGTTATATGTGGAGCATCATGCAACTTCTCATCCTTATTTAGGCAGTAACTATTCCGTATTTAGAATATTGTACTCACATGAAAATATTAATTAGACAATCATTACCTTTGCGTTCGGATTTTAACTAAAAGATCCAATTTTTTATTATAACATGATTGATTTTAATTACGAAACGGAGTTCACAATAGAGAACGAAGAAGCAATTGCTACTTGGTTGTCTCGAGTAATTGTTTCTGAAAACAAAAAAGAAGGAGAGATTAATTACATTTTTTGTGATGATGAATACCTTTTAAAAATCAACTTAGAATACCTAAATCACGATACGCTCACGGATATTATCAGCTTTGACTATTCCATGGGTAACGAACTCAATGGAGATATTTTTGTTTCGGTCGAAAGGGTTCGAGACAACGCAAACGATTTTAAAGTTTCGTTCGAAGACGAACTTAAACGCGTTCTAGTTCACGGGGTATTACACTACTGTGGTTACAAGGACAAAACAGACGAAGAGGAAAAAATAATGCGTTCTAAAGAAGACGAAAAATTAGCTATGTTTCACGTGGAACACAAACAATAAAAATCAATCCCATCCCAATAGAATTAAACTTATAGAAAATGTTTTTAAACGAGTATGATGTAATTGTTGTCGGAGCAGGTCACGCTGGTTGTGAGGCCGCCGCCGCTGCTGCGAATTTAGGCTCATCCACTTTATTGGTAACCATGAGTTTGCAAAACATTGCGCAAATGTCTTGCAATCCTGCCATGGGAGGCATCGCAAAAGGACAAATTGTACGAGAGATTGATGCTTTGGGCGGATACTCCGGAATTGTATCTGACAAGACCGCAATACAGTTTAAAATGCTCAATAAATCCAAAGGTCCTGCTATGTGGTCCCCGCGAGTTCAGAGCGATAGAATGCGTTTTTCTGAAGAGTGGAGATTGATGCTGGAAGCGACTCCAAATCTAGATTTTTATCAAGAAATGGTTAGTGGTTTACTCATTGAAAATGGAAAAATTAAAGGCATTCGATCTGCTCTTGGAATCGAAATTAAAGCTAAATCGGTCGTGCTTACTAATGGGACTTTTTTGAATGGATTGATTCATATTGGAGAAAAACAAGTTGGAGGAGGAAGAGCAGGAGAGAGTGCTTCTTACGGCATCACGGAAGATTTGGTCAAAGCTGGTTTTCAAGCAGGGAGAATGAAAACAGGAACACCCCCACGTGTAGATGGACGTTCTTTGGATTATTCTAAAATGAATGAAGAAAAAGGAGATGCTAAACCTGATAAATTTTCATATTCAGATGTAACTTCACCATTGATTCACCAAAGGTCGTGTCACATGACCTACACTTCGTTAGACGTTCACGATATTTTAAGAGAAGGATTTGATCGTTCTCCTATGTTCAATGGTAGAATTAAAAGTCTTGGGCCAAGATATTGTCCGTCTATAGAAGACAAAATTAACCGTTTTGCAGACAAGGAACGACACCAATTGTTTGTTGAGCCAGAAGGATGGAAAACTTGTGAAGTCTATGTAAACGGATTTTCTACCTCTTTGCCAGAAGACATCCAATTTAAAGCCTTGAGCTCTGTAGCTGGCTTCGAAAAGGTAAAATTTCTAAGACCTGGATACGCAATTGAATACGATTATTTTCCACCAACACAATTAAAACACACCTTGGAAACTAAGCTGGTTGAGGGATTGTATTTTGCTGGACAAATAAACGGAACAACCGGTTATGAGGAAGCTGCCTCACAAGGGTTAATGGCCGGAATTAATGCGCATTTAAAAGTACATGAAAAAGCACCTTTAATCTTGAAAAGAGACGAGGCTTACATCGGAGTTCTAATAGATGATTTAATCACCAAAGGAACAGAAGAGCCTTATAGAATGTTTACTTCCCGAGCTGAATATAGAACTTTATTACGTCAAGATAATGCCGATTTTAGATTGACACCTATGTCGTATGAAATTGGTCTAGCTTCGGAAGCGCGTTTGCGCCGAATGGAATTTAAAAGAAATGAGTCTGAAAAAATGGTTGATTTTTTCAAAGACACAAGCGTTTCTGTAGCGGAAACGAATCCTATTTTGGAAGCAAAAGACACCGCTTTAATTACACAAGGAGATAAAATGTTTAAAATATTTTCACGTCCGCAAATTGATTTAGATGACATGTTGCGATTTGAAAAAGTAACTGCTTATATCGAAGAAAATAAATTAGATCAAGAGATTTTGGAACAAGCAGAAATCCAGGTAAAATATTCGGGTTATATAGAAAAAGAAAGAAACAATGCAGATAAATTAACGCGTTTGGAAGAGGTTAAGATACCCGAAGATTTTGATTATAATAAAATCAAATCCATGTCTATTGAAGCTAAACAGAAACTTAGTAAAATCAAACCTGCAACTATTGCACAAGCATCTCGTATCAGTGGTGTATCACCAAGTGATGTTTCGGTATTGTTAATTTATATGGGCAGGTAAATTGTTCCACGTGAAACCATATCACGAAGTCTTGTTTTTAAAAGAATGTTTTAAAAGAATACAAATAAATGAATATTTCAAACAAAAAATATTTTCTTACGGTTGAAGATCATTCAGTTTCTAAAGAAGTCTTCGACTTGTATTTAGATGAATCATTAGACATGTTGATTACACATCCACAACCTGGTTTGGACGTGTTAGGGAAATATTATGAAAGCGCCGATTATATATCGCACACCGACAGCAAACGCTCTTTATTTGAAAAAGCCTACCATTTCGTAAAATCGATTGCTTTAAAAAACAAACTACATCTTATTAATTCGTTACAACCCAGCAAAGGAAAAATTTTGGATATTGGAGCTGGTACTGGAGAGTTTCTTTCGGTAGCTAAACTAAATGGATGGGAAGTAACCGGGCTAGAACCGAGTGACAAAGCAAAACAAATCGCGATAAATAAGGGGGTTTCTTTTGTAGAATCAATGGCTAAATTGGAAGATCATTCTTTTGATGTCATTACTATGTGGCATGTATTGGAACATGTTCCAGATTTGAATTTCCAAATAAAAGAATTAAAGCGTCTGTTAAAACCATCCGGATCATTAATTGTTGCCGTACCCAACTTCAAATCTTTCGACGCACAACATTATGGAAAATTTTGGGCAGCTTATGATGTGCCGATACACTTTTGGCATTTCTCAAAAACAGCCATTCAAAAATTATTTCAAAAAGAGCAAATGGAATTGGTTAAAATTTTACCTATGAAATTTGATTCGTTTTACGTGAGCTTATTATCTGAAAAATACAAAACAGGAAGAATGAATTATGTGAAAGCATTTTTTGTCGGATTGTGGTCGAATATCAAAGCAAAATCAGATTTAGAATATTCTTCACATATTTATGTGCTTAAAAACTGGTAAAAATCATTTAAAGCGTTTTTAAAGCGTTTTTTTCTTATCAACCATCACTTAACAAGATTTTAATAATTTCGCCTTTTATATCGTTTCTTATCAATTTGATTTTAATAATTTCGGCTTATGTGAATTGTAATTACGATAACAAAAACTGATATGCTAAATAATGCCGCATTTTTCTAAGTTTTTGTTGGGGCTGTCTATTTTTTTATATTTTTGTCTCATACACTTAAAATTTACAAATTCACAAAATGAAAAAAGTATTAGTAATTATTGCACTTTCAATTTCGGTTATTGCATGTGACAAAAAAGCAGAAGTTAAAGAAGTTAAAACCGCTTATGTTGACACTTCTAAATTAATGAGCGAATATACCGAGGCCAAAGACCTTGAAGCAAAATACAAAGCACAAGCCGAAGAAAAAGGAAGATTGTTAGAAGCTGAAATTAATCGTTTTAAACAAGAGGCTGGAAATTTTCAAGCGCAAGCACAAGCTAATGGACAAGCTTGGGCACAACAAAAAGGTGCTGAATTACAAAAAAGAGAACAACAATTAGGTTACGCACAACAACAATTGTCTCAACAATTGCAACAAGAAAGTGGAAAAGAAATGGATTCTTTGGTTTCTGGAGTGAAAAAATTCATCAAAGCCTACGGTAAAGAAAAAGGATACTCCTATATCTTTGGAACAGGCGACGTGGCGTCAGTTTTATATGCCGAAGATCAATATGATATCACTAAAGAATTAATTGCTGCTTTGAATGAAAAATACAAAGCAAGTGGTGCTAAAGAAGCAAAAGAACCAGCTAAAAAATAAATTTTAGTTGTCATAGTACAATGCCTTCATCTTACTAGATTGAAGGCATTTTTTTTGCCGTTTTCTTCTCAAAACACATTAATTTTCAATATTTTAGCAGTCTCAAATCTACACGCCCAATGCAAACTATTTCCGAAGCGGCCGCTTACACTTTACGATTTATCAATCAGACGCAACGGTCTGTTTTTCTAACCGGAAAAGCGGGAACTGGTAAAACAACCTTACTTCGAGAAATTATTGAAACCACCCACAAAAACACAGTTGTTGTTGCCCCTACAGGAATTGCTGCTTTGAATGCTGGCGGAGTTACTATTCATTCGATGTTTCAACTCCCTTTTGGCGGATTCATCCCGGATAATTCCGCTCCCAATTTTTCAGAGGGCTCCAAGTTTGAAACCAAAGTCAGCTTGCGACGCCATTTTAAAATGAGCGCTTTGAAAAAATCAGTAATCCGGAATATGGAATTGTTGATTATTGACGAAGTAAGTATGTTACGCGCCGATTTATTAGACGCCATGGATTTTATGATGCAAACCGTACGCAAAAAAAACAATCCTTTTGGCGGTGTTCAGGTCTTGTTTATTGGTGATTTATTACAATTACCTCCTGTAATTCGAGACGACGAGTGGCGTATTTTAAAGAATTATTACCAAGGAAAATTCTTTTTTCATTCCCATGTAGTGCAACAAAATCCACCGCTGTATATTGAATTGGATAAAATTTTCCGTCAAACCGATGATGCGTTTATTTCGGTTTTGAATAATTTACGGAACAACCAAATTTCTAATGAAGACATCGCTGCTTTAAATCAATACGTCCAACCTGATTTTGATTTGAAAGCGAATAAAGGATACATCACCTTAACTACACATAATACCAAAGCAGACCTTATGAATACCGACGCTTTGGACTCATTAGAGGGTAAAGAATGGCTGTATTCTCCTGAAATAATTGGAGATTTCCCGGACAAGATTTTCCCAGTTGAGGCACAATTACGATTGAAAGAAGGTGCTCAAATCATGTTTGTCAAAAACGATCTTTCTTTTGACAAAAAATATTTCAATGGAAAAATGGGTATAATCAAATCGCTTTCAGCAAAAGAGATTCTCGTCCATTTTCCTGAAGAAAACAAAACCATTGAAGTTGAAAAATACGAATGGCAAAACATTCGCTACAAAGTCAACAATACAACTAAAGAAATTGAAGAGGAGGTTTTAGGTACCTTTGTTCATTATCCGATCAAATTGGCTTGGGCCATCACCGTTCATAAGAGCCAAGGATTAACTTTTGACAAAGCAGCACTTGATGTTTCGCAAGTTTTTCTGCCCGGACAAGCCTATGTGGCTTTATCTCGTTTGCGATCATTACAAGGGCTTATTTTGCTTTCTCCGTTACAAATGAATGGTATTTCTAACGATCAAGACGTAATGGATTATTCCTTAAATAAAGCCACGGAAACCCATTTGCAAAACGCTTTGCATTTTGAAACCAAAAACTTTATTCATCAGTATTTAGTTGAAACTTTTGATTGGGCCGAATTAGCTCAAGAATGGCGCAACCATCAGTTTAGTTATAATGAAAAATCAGAGGTTTCTTCCAAAGCCAAATATTCTTATTGGGCTAAAGAACAAACGGAAAGAATGGAGAAAGTCGTTGAGCCTGCTAAAAAATTTATACAGCAATTGAACGTTCTTTTTAGTCAGGAGACAGTCGATTTGAATCACATTTCCGAGCGAATGCAAGCGGCGTATACTTATTTTTTTGCTCCAATGGACGAGTTGGTTTTCGAAATTTTATGGAAACTAGAAGAAGTAAAACGTCTTAAAAAAGCCAAGGCGTATTTTGATGAATTAGTATTCTTAGAAGAACTTCAAACCAAAGCAGTTTTGCGCTTGATGAAAGCCAAATTACTCATAGAAACTGTTGTGGTGGGAGAAACAATTTCGAAAGAGAAATTAACATCTCCCGAAATTCAACTATATATAAGTAGAAAAGTGACTGCAATTCAAGCCACATTCAAAAAAGTAAACGCCAACTTAATTGAAGATGACTTGGATGAAGAGCGCTACCTTCCAAAAAAGAAATCAAAGTCTTCAACTAAGAAAACCACCATTGAAGAAACCTATGACTTGTGGAAACAAAACAATTCGATTGACGAAATTGCTTCGATTAGAGTGTTAACCAAACAAACGATTTATGGGCATTTTGTCAAATTAATTCAGTCCGAGAAAGTTGCTATTGAAGACATTATTCCTTCGGATAAATTAGACGAGCTTGCCGCTGCCTTTAAAGGCTATAAAGACGAATCTTTGAACGCTTTGATGGAAAAACATAGTGACTTATTCAGTTGGGAAGAAGCGCGAATGTTTAAGGCCAGTTTGAATATACAGTAAATAAAAAAACCGCCTTGATGAGCGGTTTGAATTTTTATAATGATTCGATTAAAATCCAAGCTTGAGGATTTTCTTTAGCTCTAATTTCATTTTTCAATTTTTCAGCTTCAGCATAAGTAGTAAAACTTCCATAAAGCACCGGGTACAATCCATATTTGTTGCGCTCAATTCGTTTTGCTTTGTATCCTTTTTCACTTAAATTCTCAAAAACACGTTGTGCATTTGTTTCGTCTCTAAATGCGCCCGCCATAATGTGGTACGGTAATTTTCCTTCTTTAACCGTAAGGGTTACTGCAGGAATTGGACTTTCAATGAAGAATGTAGCTTCTTGTATTTTATTTTGAACCTGTCTTTGAACCGCAGTTTCTACAATGATTTTTTGAGTTTCTATTTCATTTTGGTAAATAGGATAACCTACCGTAGCGGTTAATCCTAAACCTAATACAAAAATAGCGGCATACTTTAAGAAAGTATATTTGTTTTTGTGTTCTGGTACTAATTGAATCGTATCGTTTTCTTCCAACACTTCCAATTGTTGTTCGAAAATCTCTCTTTTAACAAGTGGAGAAACAAACGGACTTAATCCAAACGAACTACTCAAATAATTGGTTTGATCGTATGGGGTGAAGATTAAATTTCTATCGGCATTCAAGCAAAAATCACCTACGTTTTTGATAGAGAAAACACCAGTTTCCTGCAATGTTTTTTTCCAATTAAACACTTCGTATTGAATTGCGCTAACCGCGTATTCATAGGAAGTTTTTTCAGTTTGTGCTATATGATTTGCCAATAACCCATCGTTGTTTTTTAGATAGGCATTGAAAGAAATTAATTTCTTTGGAGGAAAAAAGGAGTGTGAACTTTCTACTAATTGTGCAGATTGGATTTCAGTCAAAAAGGCTCCAAAACCAGGAACAGTTACACATTGGTAACGGTATAAAAGTTGTGCGATGTAATTCTCGATTTTCATAGTAACAAAGTTATGCAACCAAAATAGTTATCAAAATTTTATTCACAATTTTTATTAACAATCGGAAATATTTTTCCACCTATTTCTTTTCCAGGAAGTTAATAACTAACGGTTATTTTAAAAAAGAGTTCAAAATCAAATTTTGGCTTTATTTTTTATCAAAAACTAAATGCATTTCAGACTTTATAACTACTTTTAATCTCCAAATTGACCCCCAATGAATGACCAAGAATTATTTTATTTACTTGCTTTGCAGCGAGTAGAAGGCGTAGGCGATATTATTGCCAAAAAACTACTCACCCAATTTGGCTCAGCCGAAGCGGTTTTCCAAGCCAAAGTTTCGCAATTAAAAGCTATTGACGGAATAGGATCTGTATTATTAAAAAATTTTAAAGATCAATCCGTTTTTGCTAAAGCGGAACGTGAATTGGAATTTATTTCATCCAATTCAATTTCCATTACTACTTTTCAAGATGCTGATTATCCAGAACGATTGAAACATTGTTTTGACAGCCCATTGGTATTATTTAGTTCAGGCAACATTAGTCTGAAAAATCAGAAAACGATAAGTATCGTGGGTACGCGTCAGATTACCTCTTATGGCTTGGATTTTTGTCGCAAATTCATTGCCGAACTAGCTCCTCTCAACCCAGTAATCGTTAGTGGATTTGCTTATGGAGTAGATATTGTAGCGCATCAATTAGCGATGGAAAACAACCTACAAACTATTGGCGTTGTAGCCCATGGACTGAACCAAATTTACCCCAAATCACACAAAAGATATGTCGCAAAAATGGAAGAAAATGGTGGTTTTATGACTGAATTTTGGAGTTCTTCCAATCCAGATAAAGAGAATTTTGTGAGAAGAAATCGAATTGTAGCCGGAATGACGGAGGCGACAATTGTAATCGAATCGGCTGAGCGGGGAGGGTCTTTGATTACCGCTAATCTAGCCAACGAATACAATCGTGATGTGTTTGCTGTTCCGGGTCGCGTAACCGATAAATACAGTCAAGGATGTAATACGTTGATTAAAACCCAAAAAGCGAATCTGTTGACTAGCGCTTCCGATTTGATTTATATGCTGAATTGGGATATTGAAAAAGAAGTTAAATCGGTGCAAAAACAACTCTTTGTAGCCTTAGATGATGACGAACAAAAAATCTACGATTACCTTTTACAATCAGGAAAAGAAGTATTGGATATCATTGCTCTACATTGCGAATTTCCCGTCTACAAAATATCAGGGATTTTGTTGAATATGGAACTGAAAGGCGTAATTCGGCCTTTGCCAGGCAAGTTATTTGAGGCAATTTAATTTTCGAAACCTAATTTTGCTCTTACTTTTGACAAAACCCCATTGGCCACCGAGCTTGCTTTTTGAGCTCCTTTTCGAAGTAATTCATCTACCTCAGTTAGGTTATTCATATAGTAATTGTATTGCGCTCTTTCAGTTTTGAATTTTTCCACAATCAATTCAAACAAAGCTTGTTTGGCGTGACCGTAACCATAATTTCCACCTAAATAATTGGCTTTCATGATTTCGATTTCACTTTCAGATGCCAAGAGTTTATAAATAGCAAAGGCATTACAAGTCTCTGGATTTTTAGGATCTTCAAGCGGCGTGCTATCGGTTTCGATGCTCATGATTTGCTTGCGCAATGCTTTGTCATCTAGGAAAATATTGATCACATTATTGGCTGACTTACTCATTTTTCCACCAT
>JACCDZ011506294.1_pt1 | contig 17241 bp, 11 predicted proteins | sample 7449551 | NCBI WGS metagenome assembly JACCDZ01 (sample SAMN15323452, study PRJNA562643) | freshwater metagenome | isolation source: river surface water | place: USA:Blue River Watershed | collected 2017-08-18 | reverse complement strand
CGCGGCAAGGTTTACCCAGCTCGGTTTGCCTGAGGCCAAACTGCGTGTGACAGGTAATATCAAATTTGATTTAACACTTACCGATGAGTTGCGCGCGCGCGCCGCTGAGCAGAAAGCAAAATTCAATGCGACAGCGGAGCGACTCGTATGGATTGCTGCCAGTACTCATCAGGGTGAGGATGAAATTATCCTCGATGCTTTTTCTGCAGTGCGCAATAAACTGGGGGGCAACGCGCATTCGTTATTATTAATTTTAGTTCCGCGTCACCCGGAGCGATTTGAGCGGGTAGGGCAGTTATGCGAATCGCGCGGATTCAACACCAGACGCCGCAGTCGCGCTGAGATTTCGGCGGATATGGATATTCTGCTGGGGGATACAATGGGTGAGTTAATGCTGCTGTTTGGTAGCAGCGATATTGCCTTTGTGGGCGGTAGCCTGGTGCCTAATGGTGGGCATAATTTTATTGAGCCAGCAGCCTGGGGCTTGCCTTTATTAAGTGGTGAGCATCTGTTTAATTTTGCGGAGGTATCAGCGCTCTTACATGCAGCTGATGGATTGGCGATTGTTCACAGTGGCGATGAGCTGGCGGCCAGTGTGTACGAGTTGGTCGTTGATGCTAAATTGCGTAAGTGCAAAGGCGAAAATGCGTTGCGGGTTGCGGTGGAGAATCGCGGTGCATTGGATAAAACCTTCGCATACATCAATACGGTATTGAAGTAACCTGGCGCGGCCAAAAGGAAAAATAAAAAACGCCGGGAGCTTGAATTTCCCCGGCGTTTTTATTGCTACTTTTAATTAATCTGTGCAGAAACTACAAATTAATAAAAATTTCCGATTTTAAAAATCTACTCATTAATAATTCGTAATTCCCGAACTAGTGCAGCTAGCCCACTTGCCTATGCAAATAGAACCGGCGTTGCGCAAACGGCTATTGGTAATTTTCGCGGTGCTGGTGGAGCTATCGGTACGGAAAATACCTTCGCCCATGTTGGAGATTTGGCAGCGGTCTACACTGACGGCAATTTTGAAGGTGGTGCCACCGTTTTGCCGAAGGAATTTACCCATACTATCTACCACGCAATTGGAAACATTCAGCGTAGATGCCGCGTTCACCTGGATAAATTTATCTGAACCCGCGTATCCAGATATATTTTTCACATTTACAGTGCCTGAGGATTTAATGGTCATTGCATCCTCACCCACATTGGTCCAGCGAATATTATCGATGGTGCCGCCATTGTAAAAATGAATGCCGTCGGCTGCGTTATTACCAAGCACTACATTTTTGAGCGTTGCGCCGTTCTCGACACGAAATACCGGCTTTTGACTTTCGCTTTGGCTGCCGTCACCCAATGCACTGGTTGCGTTAAATACTTTGCAACCGCCATCGTAAGTACCGCTTGAAACAACTATCGTTGCGCTTACATTAACGGTACTGCCACCTGAGCCGCAGGTTGCGCCGGTAATGCTGCCAGTCGAGCCACCGCTCCCGCTACTACTGTTACTTCCGGAAGATGATGGTGTAGAAGATGTAGTGCCGCCGGAACCCGATGTCGGAATAGAGCATTCTTTTACCGATTTGGATGGGTTTGGGTCAGAACCAAAAGTGGCAACGCTACAACTAAAACTGCCGCTTAAAATTTTATATACAAATTTGTCGGCAGCACCAAAGGCAACATTGGTTGCGCTGCTCACGGAGCAGGTTTCGCCAATTTTGCAAATGGTAACGTAGCCCTCTGGGCGATTGGATGCAGAAAATGCGCTGGCAGCGCAGCCGAGCAATGCGGTGGTGATAAATAAATTTTTTAGCATGATTACAATCTCGTCAAGTTATAGGAAAGATAAAAAGACGGATTGACCGAAACAAAGTAAGTCTGAATCTTCAGGGGAATTACCGCTTTCCAGAAATACAGGTACAGACTTTTTTATAGTTATTAGTGCTCTTGGTACGGCGAAAAGCAAAATCACTATACGTATTTTTTACTGGAATGGAATTTCTTTACCAGACAGATATCGTTTTTGTGAACGAGTGTACGCTACTGCAATGATTTGAGTGTCACTACAGTAGATTGGCATTTTCAATTTTTTTAGTTTAAAAATTGTTTCCAATTAATACGTGATTGTGTGATAACCGCAGAATTTTTTAGAAGTAATTGTGCATTTTTATTGTGAATCAGTGACTGGTATTCCTGAGTACCGTCGCCGTTATCCCAGCTTGACCAACTCATCCAATAAGCCATGGCAGGGTATTTTTGTTGTAGTTGCTGGCCGTAACGCTGAGTGTCCAGCTCCCCTCTACGGCTGAGGGGGCCGCCGGCGACGGGGCCAAATTCCGCTATAGCGATAGGTTTATTAAATTGCTGATAGGCTTGGTAATCGCGGATGGTTAAGTCATCGTTATAGGCTGTGCCGGCAACAATGTCCACATAGTTTTCACCGGGATAACGCCAATCAATTGGCTTGATAAAAAGCCGCTCCATCAATGTTGGGCCTTGATTGGGTGAGTAGACCCACAATAAATTATTTAATTTTTTTTCTACGGTGAGGTAGTGATACATGTCGATCCATAAATCAATATAGGGTTGCGGATCTTTCGGTGCACTGCTTATTCCCCACCAAAACCAGTCGCCATTCATTTCTTGTAGTGGTCGCCACAACACCACCACACCGGCTTGTTGCAATTCATTTAATGCAGTGGCAACACGGTCCAGTTTGCGGCGCCAGACATCATGCAGGGCGGAATGCGGATTAGTAAGCTGCGTTAACTCTACCTTGCTCATATCGCCACCTTTGGTGCGCGTGTCGCTCCAGATTCCGGCGTTATGTGCGATGTCTGTTTCGTCGTTCCACCAGGGATTGTGTGGCGCCCAGTTAATGCTGACTAATCCGCCAGCGTTCCAGTAGTTGATTAAAATTTTATTCACCGCCGATAATTGTGCGGGCGTGGCGATTTTATCGTGCTCGTAATCCACTCCAATCATGCCCGGTGCTTCGCCCGTTGCTTTTTGCAGATCAAGAATGAGCGGGGCATACCCTGTTAATCCTTCCGTGCTGAGTAAATCGCTGCTATGACCCGCGTTTTGCCCGGCAATTACGCCCGGAATCGAATTGTTACTGAGTGCAGCCAGATAGGCTTGTACTGCGCGTGTAGATTGGTTGGCGTTAGCGTTGCTGGCTTTGTCAGTGGCACGCGCATGCGCCGAACAATTTAAAAAAACGGCCGCGAGTGTTAATACGAATTGCCAAAATACCTGCTTATACATGGGTAACTCCATTCAGCTAAATTTATTATTAGTGCGCGAACGGGTAAAACTGTTGAATTAAATTACAACAATTGATACCAATAAAAATGCCGGGAACTGGCCCGGCATTTTTTTGGTAAATCGATAATGGTTCGGAGAATAATTGCTCGGTTAGTTTTCGTATTTGCTACGGCTTACGAGCGAATCATCCAACAACCATTTATCAATTTCCTGCACATCGGCCGGCGTTAGCATGCCTGCCACTTCGCGCAGTTTGATAGTGTCGATCACGTAGTCATACAATGCATTGGAGTAATCACGACGCGCTTGATACAGGTTGCGTTGTGCAAGCAGTACTTCTACCAAATTGCGGGTGCCCACTTCATAGCCTGATTGGGTGGCTTCCAATGCTGATTGGTTAGACACAATTGCTTGTTTGCGTGCTTGAACGGCGGCAACGTCAGTCTCTACCGATAAATGCAGCGCGCGAGTGTTTTGAATTACGTTGCGCTGGGTGCTGTTATATAACTCTTGCGCCTGGGTGTATTGCGCATAAGCCTGACGACTGCGACCTGAAGTGGCGCCACCGCTATAAATAGGTACTTCGAGTGCAATATTTACCGAGCTACCATCTTTGGAGACATCCATTGGGTTGCCGTCAGAGGTGCCGTCAGTATCGTTGTCAGAATATCCGAGACTTGCCCCAACCTTGGGCAAGTGACCCGCTTTGTAGGCTTTGGCGTTTTGTAACGAGGCATCAGCCTGCAGTCTGGACGCTTTCAGGTTGTAGTTGTTTTTCAAGGAGAACTCCACCCAATCAGCACGTGAAGCCGGGGTTGGATTTACCACCGGGAATTTCGCTGACAGCGGTGCTACCTTGTCTTCCGGTTTGCCGGTCAGTACTTCCAGGGCTTCATAGCTTATGCCCAGGTTGCCGCGCGCTTCCAGAGTAGAGGCGCGAGCACTATCGAACGCTGCTTGTGCTTCGTGTACTTCAGTAATCGCCGTCAAGCCCACTTCAAAGCGCTGTTTTGTCTGCTCCAGCTGTTTAGCCAGTGCTTTTTCTTCAGCGATGGTTGCTTCGAGAGTTTCAATTGAGCGCAATACGTTGAAGTAGGCTTCAGCAACGCGAACGATCAGGCTTTGTTGGTCTGCACCAAATACGGCTTCAGCTTGCTCGCTCAACTTGGCGCCCTGTTTGTAGTTGTACCAGAGAGCCATATTGAACAAAGGTTGAGTGAGGGAAATGTCCCAGCCTTTGCTATCAAGATCAGTCTTGGTGGTGCTATTGCTCAGGTTGTTGGTGGATTCGGTATCAGTGTTGCCAATGGTGTAGCCTGCGTTAATCTGCGGCAGGAGGCCGGCGCGAGCGATAGTTTTGTTTTGTAATCCGGCTTCGTATTTGGCTTTATCAGCTTTTAATTGGGCATCGTTTTGTAGCGCCAGGTCATAGACATCAAACAGACTGTTGGCGCTCACGGTAAAAGGGGTCAGGGAGAAGAGGCTGACGAGCAGGTAAAGCTTGGTCTTTTTCATAAGGGGGTTCCAAAGTCCAGAGTTTAAGAATTCCAGTTCGGCACCAGGGTACTGCCTGGCTAATTGTTAATCGCGTTTTCGATTAACTGTTAAAAATACTAATAAGGAACAGGTTATCCGGTTGCGTGGAGTGTAGCCGCTTGCCAGTGTCGGGTCGAGCGGTGAACGTAAGTTCAGTGGTAGCAAGAGTAAAGTCCTAAAGCCTCAGGGTGAAGTTACAAATGTAAGTCTCAACCTTACTTTACCTTTCTATACCGATTGCCTACGCACGTGCAATGCTTGCCACACAGGGTTAGATGTAACTGCACAGCATATAGATTCACCCGCCCAAAAAATGTCAGGGGTTGTAACAACTGAACAGGGTCATCCTTACCTTTAGCTACCTCTAAGGAATTCTTTGGTTCGATTTTCGGTAGAAAAAGTTCGAGTTATTGCCAAATTGCGAATTTTTCGCATTGGTCTATAAATGTTTGATTGCGTCACACCGGTGGCAGCTCTTATCATGCGCGCCCATTTTGTGCATTTAATTTGACGATTTCGTCTGCCCAGCACTATTGCCGTGTTTTCCGAGCGAAGTATTGACTGATAACCCATTCCGCTCCCGGCAAGATATGTCCCTTTTCGTTTTGCTCATTTTTTACTTTTAACCTTTATAACGGAGTTGCCATGTCTTCACTGGATATCGCCAAGCTCGACTTGATGTATGTCGGGATAATTATTTTTACGGGGTTGCTAGGTGGTGTGATCGCCAAAAAAATCAAAGTGCCCGATATCGTCTTGTTTCTTCTTATAGGGATCGGTTTGGGGCCGACCATCGGGGGGGTGCTTCACGTGCCGGCAGACTCCACGATGAACCAGTTGATCCTGACCATTGGTGCTTGTTATTTGCTGTTTGAAGGCGGAGCGACCTTGCGCTTCGCCGTATTAAAGGAAATCTGGATCACCTTGTTGGTTATTGCCACTGCAGGGGTGTTAATTACCGGCGCCATTATGACGGTGGCCAGCGTGTGGATGGGGATTCCGATTGCCATCGCACTGGTACTCGCCGCACTTACGGCATCTACCGACCCGGCGACCCTGGTACCCATCTTTAAACAAGTACCGATTAAAGATCGCGTATCGCAAACGGTAATGAGCGAGTCTGCGTTGAATGACGCTATGGGTGCGATTGCTACCTTCGCGGTGGTAGCCTATGTGATGGGCGGCGGCGAAAGCTTTAGCCTTACGCATTCTCTGGGTGAGTTGGCTTATGAAGCGGGTATGGGCTTGGTGCTGGGGGCGATAGTGGGGTACACCGCGGCATTCCTGATGGCTCATAACTCTTTGGGTATTTTCCGTGAGGTAACGCCGTTTGTGATCATTTTGGCGGTAATCACAGTGTATTTGCTGGCTGACAAAATTGGTGCGTCCGGGTTTATGGCGGTATTTACTTGCGGTGTGATGATTGGCAACAAAGAGTCATTCAGCTTACCCATGGACCATCATGAGCACGAGTACCTGGAAGACTATGTGGGCAACACAGCGCTGCTGATGCGGATGTTCATCTTTATCCTGTTGGGTTCGCAAGTTGATTTCCATTTGTTGAAAGAGTACTTGGGCGTTGGTATTGCGCTGCTGTTTATCTTTATTTTCATCGCGCGCCCGGTCACGGTATTCCTCTGCGCTGGACCTGATCGTCGCGCCAAGTGGACCTGGAAAGAGCTGGTATTTATGAGCTGGACACGCGAAACCGGGGTAATTCCCGCAGCGCTGGTAGGTATTTTGGCTGGTATGAAAGTGCCTGGTATTGACGTGGTGGGTGCGATTACCTTTATCTTCATCCTGGGTACCATTCTGATTCAGGCTCCAACTACCGCGTTGTTGGCGGGTAAGCTGGGCTTGTTAAAAACTCAGGAAAAATAACCCTCGATTATTGCCCCCCCCTTCCTTATCAAAGGGGGGCAGTGCCGAAAGCTCTTTTTTCCCGGGATTTGAACCCCTCTTCCTTTAATAGGCGAGAGGGGTTCTTGCTTTACTCTACCTACCAACTCCAATAGACTGCCCACTTTCTTGTCGGGGTGCTAATGGTCACGCTATTAGCTGAGATATACCCGCCGACCTGATCCGGTTAGTACCGGCGTAGGGAACGAGAGCCTCCAAGCAAAGCATCTGGCCTGTCTGGCGTTTTTCTCTGTTTCCGCGCCCACTTTTTGTTGCGGAAATCAATGACCAAAGAATTCACTCCCATTGCCTTAACCATAGCCGGTAGCGATAGCGGCGGCGGTGCGGGTATTCAAGCCGATCTCAAAGCCTTTTCTGCTTTGGGGGTGTTTGGCTGCAGCGTTATTTCATCGCTCACCGCGCAAAATACCTTCGGAGTTCAAGGGGTGTTGCCCATTCCGCCGGCATTTGTGCAACAGCAAATCCAGTCGGTGTTGAGCGATATTCACGTAGGAGCGATCAAAACCGGCATGTTGGCGACCGCTGAAATCATTGCGGCAGTGGCAGAATCCTTGCGACCTCATGCACAGATCCCGTTTGTACTTGATCCGGTTATGGTGGCGACCAGTGGCGACCGATTGCTGGCGGAAGATGCGATCGATACCTTGATCAAACAATTAATTCCGCTTGCCTCTTTAATCACCCCCAACCTGCACGAAGCTGCGGCGTTATTGAATGAAACTGTCGCGACTGATTTATCAGGAATGCAAAAACAGGGGGAAAAATTATTGGCACTGGGTGCAAAAGCAGTGTTGATGAAAGGTGGTCATACGGACGGCGCCAAGGCGAGTGATGTGTTGGTGACCACATCCGGGGTTGAGATTTTTTCTGCGCCGCGCCTGCAAACCAAAAACACCCACGGCACAGGCTGTACGTTGGCATCGGCCATTGCCGCCGGCCTGGCTAAACACTTGTCGCTGCAGGATGCGGTTAAACAAGCCAAAGATTATTTGCACAATGCCTTGCTGCACTCAGAAAAATTACACATAGGGCAGGGCTCTGGCCCAGTTCACCATTTTTATAAATTTCATCCGTAGGGGCGCAATTTATTGCTCCCTGATCTTGCTCCATGAATCGGGTTTGATAAATCAAACCAACATATTGATATTAATTAAATCAGCGAATTAACAAAAAAGCCGAGGACACTATGAATACCAGCGTCGATAAAATCCTGAGCCAAACCGCCGAGGTGGATCAAGCCTCTATTCAACCGTTTACCGGTTCACAAAAAATCTATGTGCAAGGCTCACGCGAAGATATTCAAGTGCCCATGCGTGAAATTAAGCTGGACGATACCCCGACCGCGTTTGGTGGCGAGAAAAACGCACCTGTCCGTGTATACGATACCTCCGGCCCATACACTGACCCAACAGTAAAAATTGATTTGCGCACCGGCTTGCCAGAAGTGCGCACGCGCTGGATCGAAGAGCGCAATGACACTGAAGTGTTGCAAGATAGTCACTCTGAATTCACCAAGCAGCGCTTGAGTGACGACACGCTCGATCATCTGCGGTTTAACCTGACTCGCCAGCCGCGTCGCGCCAAAGCCGGTATGAACGTGTCGCAAATGCACTATGCTAAAAAAGGCATCATCACTCCGGAAATGGAATACATCGCCATTCGTGAAAATATGGCGCTGGCGCAAGCACGTGAACTGGGTGTGCTCAAGCAACAGCACGCCGGCATGAGTTTCGGTGCAAGTATTCCGGATGAAATTACCCCGGAATTTGTGCGCAGCGAAGTGGCGCGTGGTCGTGCAATTATTCCTGCTAACATCAATCACCCGGAAGTTGAACCGATGATTATCGGGCGCAATTTTTTGGTGAAAATTAATGGCAATATCGGTAATTCGGCATTGGGTTCTTCCATTGAAGAAGAAGTGGAAAAGCTCACCTGGGGTGCACGCTGGGGTGCAGACACGGTAATGGATTTGTCCACCGGCAAAAATATCCATGAAACGCGTGAATGGATTATTCGCAATTCCCACGTGCCTATCGGTACTGTGCCAATCTATCAGGCGCTGGAAAAAGTAAATGGTGTTGCAGAAGATCTGACCTGGGAAATTTTTCGTGATACTTTAATTGAACAAGCAGAGCAGGGCGTGGATTATTTTACTATTCACGCGGGCGTATTGTTGCGTTATGTTCCCCTCACCGCCAAGCGTGTGACAGGTATTGTGTCGCGCGGTGGTTCCATTATGGCGAAGTGGTGTCTCGCACATCACAAAGAAAATTTCCTTTACACCCACTTTGAAGAAATTTGCGAAATCATGAAAGCTTACGATGTAAGTTTTTCGTTGGGTGATGGTCTGCGTCCCGGTTCGATTGCGGACGCGAACGATGAAGCGCAATTTGGCGAATTGGAAACCCTGGGTGAGTTGACGAAAATTGCCTGGAAGCACGATGTGCAAACGATGATTGAAGGTCCTGGTCATGTGCCTATGCATATGATTAAGGAAAACATGGAAAAGCAATTGGAAGTGTGCGATGAAGCACCTTTCTATACGCTTGGCCCATTAACCACTGATATTGCCCCGGGTTACGATCACATTACTTCTGGAATAGGTGCCGCCATGATCGGCTGGTACGGCTGCGCCATGCTTTGCTACGTAACACCAAAAGAGCATTTGGGTTTGCCTAATAAAGATGATGTGAAAGAAGGTATCATCACGTACAAAATTGCTGCACATGCTGCCGATTTGGCGAAAGGCCATCCGGGTGCACAATTGCGCGATAACGCGTTATCCAAAGCGCGGTTTGAATTCCGTTGGGAGGATCAATTTAATTTAGGTCTGGACCCGGACACTGCGCGCTCCTACCACGACGAAACCTTGCCGAAAGAGTCTGCCAAAGTTGCACACTTCTGCTCTATGTGCGGCCCTAAATTTTGTTCCATGAAAATTACTCAGGAAGTGCGTGATTACGCCGCTCAACAGGGTGTAAATGTGGAGGGCATTAATGAGGATCAATTGGTGCGTATGATTGATGTGGAAGCAGAGATGCAGCAAAAATCCAAAGAGTTTATGGCGCAGGGGGCGGAGCTGTACCACAAGGTTTAATTCCAGATGGCAGTGTCTTTCTAATAGCTTTCGTTTTCTTACTCCCCCGTTTTCCACAAAATGGGGGAGTGTTTAACAGGACTTATCATGATCAAAAAACCTGAATTCACGCGCGCCGATGTAGAAATTATTCGTCGTGAAGAAATGTATAAGCGTTTTTTTCGTGTTGAAAAAATTTTTCTTCGCCACAAATTATTTAACGGTGATTGGGGTAAAGAAATTGGGCGCGAATTATTTGTGCGTGGTGAAGCGGTCGCCGTGGTGCTTTATGATCCGGTGCGCGATTCAATCGGTCTGGTCGAACAATTTCGTGTGGGAGCATTGGACGAGCCTAATGGACCCTGGTGCTACGAAGTGGTCGCGGGTATGCTGGAGGAAGGGGAATCACCGGAGGATGTGGCGAGGCGCGAGCTAAAAGAAGAAGCAAATATTGAGCCCTATGCGTTGGAGTACATTTGCAATTATTTATCTAGCCCCGGCGGTTGTGACGAAAAATTGCATCTCTATTGCGGGTTGTGCGATTTAAGTCGAGCTGGTGGTGTTTACGGATTGCCGGAAGAGGGCGAAGATATTCGTGTGCACGTATTTATGGCGGACGAAGTGTTCGCCGAGTTATTACAAGGAAAATTTAATAACGCCGCAGCGCTCATTTGTTTGCAATGGCTACAGTTAAATCGTAGCCGCTTACGCGCTACTTTGTAATAATTTTTTTCACCCATTGACTTGGGGATGAGTCTGGCTGACACTCTTGCTCAAGCACTAATTATTCGCTGTGTATATTTAGGGCGTTACATTACTATTACGAGCCCGATTTTTTTAGCCAGCCTTATGGGTATCTATGTTTACATTGCGTGTTAAGAAACCTCAACCTGATTACGTGACTTATAAAGAGCGTTATAAGGTGGATTTGCCGTTGCAAATGGCGGAGTGTGAGGCGAATTACATGCGTTTGACCAAGCTGGTTGCTGATAAATCCCAGAATGAATTTCGTTTTATCGTGGCTCGTGGCGATCACCAATGGCTGCATTTATTGCGTGTTCTAGAGCGCTCGCCTTACACCACTACCCTGGAGTTGAGTCGCACCTGTGTGGGTATCAGCTCTGAGTGGTTGGCGATGCCGAAATTAACCCTGCGGATGTATCACGACGCCAAACTGGCTGAAGTTTTGGCATGGGAGGGGCATAAGCGATTGCGGCCCCGTTATGAGTACCCCAACCAATCTATGTACCAGAGCGACGAAAAATACCAACTCAACCGCTTTTTGGGGGAGTGGTTAAATCTGTGCCTTGAGCAGGCGTTTACTCCCGACACCAGTTTTCAATTCTGATATTGCTGGTAGTTCTATCTCCTTCACAAAATTTACATCTTTTAACGTAGAAACCTATGTTTTCGCTGGGCTCAGGCTGGCGAAAACCCGGGTTAGCGTATATCTTGCGAATGATATTTATCCATTCTGACATCACAGTCCACATGAGTCAGGATGGAAGCCCGCCATTAATAACTAAAATATATCAACCAGACTTAAACAAACCGGGAATGAGAACTACCAGTGCGTCTGATTCAGATCACCGATTGCCATCTGGGACCACAGCAAAGTGAGACCCTGCTGGGACTAAACACCGACCAAAGCCTTGAGGATGTGCTTCAGCTGATCCAACAGGCGGAAGCTTCCTTTGATCATTTACTTTGTACGGGTGACGTTGCCAGTGCCGGTCACATCGATTGCTATACCCGCTACGAGCGAATTGTTCGGCGCTATTTTTCCCAGCCACTTAGTTGGCTGGCTGGTAATCATGATGATGCCGATATTATGGAATCCAGCCAGGATGCACTGAAGATTCAAGGGCGGTTGGTGGAGCTGGGAAAGTGGTTGGTAGTATTGCTGGATTCCAGTGTTCCAGGCCAGGTCTACGGTCAATTGGCGGCCAGCGAACTGGATTATTTGGAACATATTCTGACGGCACATCCTGATAAAAACATTATTGTCTCCCTGCATCATCAACCAGTCCCGGTTGGCAGCGTATGGATTGATCAATATGTAGTGCGCAATGCGGATGCTTTTTTCCAGCTTACTGACGCGCATCCCAACGTAAAAATTATTACCTGGGGTCATGTTCATCAGGAATTTCGTGCTCTGCGTAACGGGGTAGAGCTGTTAGCTACACCGTCAACCTGTGTGCAATTCAAACCATTGTGTGAAGATTTTACGGTAGATACCCTGATGCCAGGATACCGTTGGTTTGAGCTGAATGATGACGGCAGTTTTGCTACAGGTGTTGCACGGGTCACCGGAAAAAACTACGTAATTGATTACAAATCGGCTGGTTATTAAATCGACCCATGGCCGCATTGCTGTATATCCACGGTTTCCTCAGTTCTCCCTTCTCGTTTAAAGCCCGCCAAACCGGCGAGTGGCTAATCACAACTTACCCCGGGATCGACTTTTACTGCCCTCAGCTCCCCCCATATCCCGCGCAGACCCAAGCCATTCTTGAGTCGTTGGTTGAACGCTTGTTGCCCCAACCGGTTTACCTGATGGGGAGTTCGCTGGGTGGCTTTTGGGCAACCTGGTTGGCGGAAAAATATAATCTGCGTGCCGTGTTGATTAACCCCGCGGTGAGCCCTCAGAATTTTATGCCGGGTTATTTAGAGGTTGACCTGAAAAGTTATCACACGGATGATAGCTACCGTTTAAACGCAGGTCACATCGACGAAATAATTGCCGTTGATGTACCGCCGACCCGCACCGCCAATTATTGGCTGCTCGTGCAAACAGGCGATGAAACCCTGGACTACCGTCTGGCCGTACAAAAATACGCCGGTTGCAAGCAAACGGTTGAAGAGGGTGGTGATCACGCCTTTCAGGGATTTGAGCGTTACCTGCCGAGTTGCATCGATTTTTTTCAACGCACAGATTGTTGATGCGCAGTTTGTAAATTCACGATTATTTATTTCACCGTTCTTTATCTAACAAAGAAAGCAATTAAAAAATGGCTAATTATTCCGCAGAAGATATTGAAGTACTCACGGGATTAGACCCCGTTAAAAAGCGCCCGGGCATGTATACCGAAACCACACGCCCCAATCACCTGGCTCAGGAAATTATCGATAACTCGGTGGATGAAGCGCTGGCCGGCCATGCGAAATCTATCGACGTCATTTTGCACAAAGACCATTCCATCACGGTGATTGACGATGGTCGTGGTATGCCGGTGGATATTCACCCCGAGCAGGGCAAACCCGGTGTGGAAGTTATTTTGTGTACGCTCCATGCGGGTGGAAAATTCTCCAACAAAAATTACCAATTTTCCGGTGGTTTACACGGTGTAGGTGTGTCCGTCGTAAACGCGTTGTCAGAAAAATTAATTGTGACTGTTAAGCGCGATGGCAATGTTTACCAGATGGGTTTTTCCAACGGCGATAAAGCCAGCGATTTGGAAATTATTGATACTTGCCCCAAACGCCAAACGGGGACCAGCGTTCATTTTTTACCAAACCCGCAATATTTTGATTCCAACAAATTTTCGGTCAGCCGTTTGCGCCATGTGCTGCGCGCAAAAGCAGTCTTGTGCCCTGGCCTGACCGTTACCTTTGTGGATGAGCAAACGGGTGAGAAGGATGTTTGGTATTACGAAGACGGTTTAAAAGATTATCTTGCCGGTGCTACCAAAGAATGGCTTACCTTGCCAGAACAACCTTTTGTGGGCGATTTTAGCGGTCAAACAGAAGCCGTTAGTTGGGCGGTGCAATGGTTGCCGGAAGGCGGTGAATTAATTCAGGAAAGTTACGTAAACCTGATTCCCACCGCGCAGGGTGGAACTCATGTGAATGGCTTGCGCACTGGCTTGCTGGATGCGCTGCGCGATTATTGTGAATTCCGCAATTTAATTCCGCGCGGCATTAAACTCGCACCGGAAGATTTGTGGAATGCGTGTTGTTATGTGCTCTCCTACAAACACGCTGACCCACAATTTTCTGGTCAGACCAAAGAGCGGTTAACCTCGCGTGAAGCCGCCGCGTTTGTCTCCGGCATCACCAAAGATGCGTTTGCGCTCTGGCTAAACCAACACACTGAAGACGGTGACAAACTCGCTGAATTTTGTATTAGCAACGCGCAGAAACGCGTGCGCGCGAGTAAAAAAATTGAACGTAAACGGGTTACCCAGGGGCCTGCATTACCCGGTAAATTGGCCGACTGTTCCAGTGGTGATCCGGCGCGCAGTGAACTGTTTTTGGTGGAAGGGGATTCCGCAGGTGGTTCGGCAAAGCAAGCACGCGATCGCGAATTCCAGGCGATTATGCCGCTGCGCGGAAAAATCCTGAATACCTGGGAGGTCGACTCGTCTGAAATTCTGGCGAGCCAGGAAGTTCACGATATTTCGGTTGCTATCGGTATGGACCCGGGCAGTGAGGATCTGAGTGAATTGCGCTACCACAAGATTTGCATTCTCGCCGACGCCGACTCGGATGGTTTGCACATCGCAACTTTATTGTGCGCGCTCTTTGTAAAACATTTTCCCGTGCTGGTGCGCAATGGCCATGTTTTTGTTGCTATGCCGCCACTCTATCGTATCGACATCGGCAAAGAAGTTTATTACGCCCTTGATGAAGGTGAGAAAAACGGTGTGCTAAATCGCATTGCAGCGGAAAATAAAAAAGGCAAACCCAATGTGCAGCGCTTTAAAGGTTTGGGTGAAATGAACCCTTTACAATTGCGCGAAACCACCATGGCGCGCGACACACGTCGTCTGGTACAGCTTACCATTGAAGAAGGCGATGAAACTCTGCAAGTGATGGATATGATGCTGGCCAAGAAGAGAGCAAGTGATCGCAAAAATTGGTTGGAAGAAAAAGGTAATTTAGCGGAAATTGCGGTGTAAATGCTCAAGCGCTATTGGGTAGCGGTGAGTAATGCTACCTGATGGCCACTGAAAATAAAAAGAGCCACCGGAGTGGCTCATATTGGATGGACTAACCAATGCGTTCGTCCCTGAGTAACACTTACATCCTAGTAGGTGTATTTCACATCCAAGCTAAAGCTGGTTCCTACCTGTTGTTTTAAAATATCGACGCTCTCGCCGTTAGAATTAACCTGTTCAAACACGCGCTCCTCGTTGAGGATGTTGCCGAGTTTTATTTTGGTGGTGACGTTATCCGTCGCATACCAGGAGTAGGTTAAATCCAGCGAGTTAAACGGTTGCTCGTAGGCATCTTGATGGGTGCCTATGTTGCGCGCGGCAAAGAACAGACGCTCACCAAACAGGTTATACACCAGCGATGCACTATGTTGTCCATCTTCCGAGTCAAAACCCAATTGCGCGTTAAGTACATATTCGGATTGACCAGTCATTGGGCGGGTGCTGTTGGTGTAACCCTGGCCTTCGGGTGAAACAATTTCTGATTCACTCAGCGTCAGGTTGGATGAGGCGAAGAAACCTGCGCCGAGATCGCGCAATATTTCCATTTCCAAACCGTAGATTTCACCACTCAGAGAATTTTCGAAGGTGAGAATTACATCGTCATCCGAACCCGGCAAGCGAGTACTTTCGATAGGATTGGCAATGTCTTTGTAAAATAACGTGGCAGTAAAGTTATTGCCGCTATCAAAGAACCATTCCGCGCGCAGATCGTAATGCGTTAATTCAGAAAATTCCAAGCGCGAATTTCCTTTTACTTTCATACCCAATTCAGTGTCGATATAAACTACGTCCGACATTTCACGCAGGTCAGGGCGCACTACAGTTTCACTGGCGCTCAGACGAACCTGAAAGGCTTCGGTATTCATAAAGCCTTCGTTCATGTAAGTGATGGCGAGTGATGGATACCAATCTTCTTGTGCGAAACCGTAGCGTTGATCCGGGTTGTTGGCAATATCATCAATGATTTTTACCAAGCTATTGCCGGTATAATCCAACAGATCTACGGGTAATAAACCTTGCTTGAACGTTTCTTTGCGTGCACCGCCGGTAATGCGCCAGGTCTCGTCCCAGTTCGCATCGAACATCCCGTAAGCACCCTCAATAATTTGTCCCGCAACATAGCTTTCGGTGCCGAACCCACCGCCGACACTCAAGTCAAAATTATTATTGAGGTCGGTGGTGCGATTGCTGTTGAGCACGTCATTTACATTGCCACTGAGCACGCTACTTTGGTTGCCGCCGGCATCAATATTGGCGGTATAGCCGTAATACTCACGCGACTTTTCGTTGTAATTAAATCCACCGGAGAGTGTTAATTCCAACCGATCAAACATCAGTGGCACTTTCGCATTCCAGCCATTGCTAATTACACTGTCTTCGAGATTGAGAAATTCAAAGCTGGCCATAGCCGCGCGCGGCGATAATTGTGTACTGATAAATGCACCACTGGTTGGATCGACGGTGTTGTCCCCGGCAACGGTGGTGTGGTTGGGTACGTCAGTTTTAACCGTAGAATCAGAATAAAACCAATCAAACACCAGTGTGTCCAGCCAGTCGTTATTCAATTGATCAAGTTTGTGTTCACCGGTAAGTTGGCCCACTTCCAATTCGCGGTTTTCCATGCGCGTATCGTACAACACGTATTCACTGCCTTCGGCGAGTGTGTAGTTGCTGCCATTGAATCCGGTTTTAATACGCGCTTCATCGTGAATGTTTTCGATGTGATACACGCTGGCTTGCAGCTTGTGCATATCCTGGTAATCAAGGCCCAGATTGGTAGAAATTACCTGACGGGTTTCTTCACTGGTGCGTTCGGTTTTGGAATAGCGATCTTCTGGAGAGCCGATGTCGCGACGTTCCTGGTCTTTGTTGCGCCATTTGGTGTCCTGACCGAAGTTGACCACGGCACCCAGGGAAATGTCATCATTTAAATCCCAGCTATTTCCTAACGCCAAGCTTCCGGAAAAATCTACAGGTAAGGACTTTTTGTAAATTTCTACATCGCGATTTAATGATAATAATAAATCGCGATTGGTTTGCGTCGCGAAGGCATCGCGTTCAGCGTTGGTGACAGTCGGGTTTGCACGTTTGTAAAAATCACCAATGCGTTGTTCGCTCAAGTTGCCTTGATAGGTATTTAATGCTTCGCGCATTTGTGCTGGCATGTTGTGTTTTTCGCCGTGACTGGCGTGCGTTAATCCGTCATCACTTTCTGAGTTCATGCCTGAACCCATCGCGATGCTAAACACGAACTCGTCGGGTACGCCTTTAGTGCGAATATCAACTGCACCACCACCAAAGTTCGCCGCTAATTCGGGTGAATAGGCTTTTTGAACTTTTAATGATTCAACAATTGATGAGGGAATCAAATCGAGAGGCAGTACGTTGCGCGTCAATTCAGGCGATGGAACTGCGGCGCCATTTAATGTGGTGCTGGAGTAACGCTCACCGAGGCTGCGTACGTAAACGTATTTACCATCGCGTAGGGTTAGGCCAGTACCACGG
>JACCDZ010508941.1_pt1 | contig 17258 bp, 15 predicted proteins | sample 7449551 | NCBI WGS metagenome assembly JACCDZ01 (sample SAMN15323452, study PRJNA562643) | freshwater metagenome | isolation source: river surface water | place: USA:Blue River Watershed | collected 2017-08-18 | reverse complement strand
TCCAAACGCTGGACCATGCCGATCCGTGACTGGGCTATGGCATATCAACAAATGTTAATCAAATTTGGGAAAATCTGATCTTAAAATGAAATAGAAATCAGATTGACACAAAATCTATGACACACTCTTGCTTTAGTTTCTTTTTCTCTGAGGGACTTAAATTTCTATCTCCAGAGAGCATAACTTTTATTTCTGGATGCGCTTTCTTGCAGCCTCGGTAACCTTTGTCTAAAACAACAGTTGTGATGTTCTCTCCAGTATTTAGCTCGGTTTGAATTAAAAGATCGCTCAAGGTTTTTCCATCATAAGGATTACCGCTAAATGAGTCTACTGCCAGAATAAAGCTACTCTTAATTGTACTCACTATTCCAACCTTACTACCAAACTCATATTTCTTATGTGCTTTGCCTTTAGCAATACAGCTCACCTCTGGTTCATGCATTGAGTAAATTTTATCTTTACTATCACGCTTTTGTTCAAAGACTTGTTTAGCTAGCGCTACTTTGTCTTTAAACTCCTGTAGAAGATTTTGCGATACATTTTTCAAACTCTCAATCTGACGCTCGGATTCACGAATTACCCGACCAAGCAAGGTTCGCAGATGCTTAGTTTCTCGCTTGGCTTGGACTGGTTTTCTTGCGTGCGATAACCGTGCTGCATTGTTCCTTAGCCTCGGAGCGGTGCGCTTGTAAGTTTGACGAAACTTGACACCCCACAAGCTAAACCGAGCTCAACAACTTGTTCTAGAGCTTTGCAAAGTAATTTACCATCCGTTGGGTAAGTGATATTTTTCTCATGTACCGTGGTATCAGAAATTACTTCGCTTAACTCCTTTGGGTTTATTACTTCCTCCGCTAATCCCAAAGCTATTGTTTCAGCTAAAATCTGCTGAAAGGTTTCATTGCCAAGGCGTTTACGCCAGTTGGTCAGACTTTCACTAGTTAAACCTATTTCATGCTCAAAATACTTATTGCCACAAAAATATTGAAAGTAAGGGTTCTCGATAAACTTAGCGCAGACTTCTTCATCTGATAAATCATTCATTTGTTTGAGTAGTAACAAACCTACTACCATCCTGCTCGGTAATGCGGTTCGTCCATTATTTTTGCAAAACTTTGCACCGCACAATTCATCAATTTTAGCCCAGTTAAATTTATCTGCTAATTGAACCAAGCTATGCCTCATATCCAATAAATGGATTAACTGAATCTTTAATAATTCTGGTTGGAATTTATCTTCTATTTTACGTGGTTTCATGTTTTTTGCTCACTGATATTGCAAGGTTTAAAGCATTATTTTACCATTTCTTGCAATATCTTGCCCATTAAAATGGCGTATTATTAAATTAAATCAGATTGATACATGATTTTTAGCATCAACGATTTAACTTTGCTTATCAATAAATCAAGTTCTTGTTGCCTAACTATACGTCTGCTATCACCTTTGAGTCACGCATAATAGCTAGACCTGACAACCTTTAAGACTTTACAAGCTAGGCTAACTTTAAGCTCATCTTTATGTTTCTGTATCCAAGCGTACTTTACTTCATTTCTTTCGCAAAATACGCTGCCGTCTTTTTTAAGATCATTAACTCTTCATTTAAGCGCTTAACATCTTTCCGTAGTTTAATTAATTCCTGTGCTTCTCTTGGTGCTAAACTTGGTTTATTAGCCTTTGCTACCCACTGATAAAATAGTTTTTCGGGAACATTATAATTACGTGCACATTCAGCCATGGTTTGATAAATTCCACTATTCCAGACTTCAACAATTTGGTCTCTAAATTCTTTAGTATAACCGACTGCACCTGATTCTTTTTTTGTCAGTTCCTGTTGTTTATTACTCATTTAAAAATAGTCCTAAAAATCGCTCTAGAAAGCCATGCCTAAAGTTTAGCATGGGCTTACTAGATTCTTATTTACTTTTGTCTAGATTTTTAGGGACGGTGCACTCGACCTTTTGTCTGATTTCTACTTCATTTAAGACTAGATTTTCCCAAACATCCAGTTAATTGACGATACTCTCTAAAGGTAGTGCACTTTTAGTCCGAGCTTGACAATTAGATAAATTTGAATGAGTTTATGGTCAAGAAAAGCTGTTCTCCTAGTGTATAATTACAAAATTCACAATTGAAAGGAGCAATCGGAATAGTGATTTTACTATTATTTGATAGGTGGCACTCTAACTCATAATAGCTCTTGTGCACATTAATCTGTGTTATCTGTGCTGATATTGATAATGGTGTAATAGCTCTATTGTTGATTGAAATATTATTTGACTGAATTAAAATGCGTGAAGTTTGTTGCTGTTGTTGCCAACTTGGCAAAATAATTAAACCAAGTGACGAGAATAATAGATTTTCTTTATCAGTTTTTGTAACATCTAATAGAATATTATATTTGCTGTAGTCTTCAAAATGTTCTAACATCCTATAAATATTGCCGTGGTGGGTGATTTTTCCTGTTGCTAGCTTAATTACATAGTCAGCACAATGCATTATTTCATTAATGTTATGATTGACCATGATTATTGGGAGATTAGTCTGCTGCTTTAGATAATCCAATAGGAGCATACTGCCGGTATTATCTAGTGCTGCAAAAGCTTCGTCTAGTAATAACAGTTGCGGAGAATGTAATAAAGTTCGTGCTAAAGCAATTTTTTGTTGTTCTCCACCAGATAATTTATGCGGCATCCGTGACAATAAATGCTGTAATGAGAAATCATTAACTAATTTATCGAACATGTCAGGGGGGGGGACGTAGAGACAAAAAGCAAATTATCTTTGACATTGAGATGTGGAAAGAGGTATGCTTCTTGAAAGGCCATACCAATTCGTCGTTTTTCTGGAGGTATAAAAATATTTTTATCTTGCCACACTTGTTTTTGAAAACTAACTTCATTGCCACTTAAAAGCTCTAAACCACTAATGATTCTGAGTAAGCTTGACTTGCCCGAACCAGATGGACCATAAATTGCGGTAATTTTATGTGGCGGAACCTCTATTGAAATATCTAAAGTAAAATTAGATAATTGCTGTTTAATATTTAGCTTAAGCAATATATCAATCCTATTTTTCTTTTTTAATTTGTAAACAATAAGTTACAAATAGGGTGGTAAAGCCAAATGATAACATAATCAAGGCTAGGCTGTTGGCATTATGATACTCAAATGCTTCAACATGATTGTAGATTTGAATTGAGACTACTTGGGTCTTGTCCGTAATATTACCACCAATCATTAGCACTATTCCAAACTCACCCACTGTATGTGCAAAACCAAGCAATGCAGCTGAGATAATACCATTTTTAGCCTGTGGTAAAATCCCTTTGATAAATGCTTTTGTTGGTGATGCGCCAAGCATGAGTGCCGTTTCAAGCGGTCTGCGCCCAATTTGTTTATAGATAGTTTGAATCGGTTGCAATACAAAAGGTAATGAATAGATTACCGAGGCAATCACTAATCCACTAAAAGTGAATGATAAAGTGCCAATTCCGAATAACGTGGTAAATTTACCGATTATTCCCGTTGGGCTAAACATGACCAGTAAATAAAAGCCAATTACACTAGGTGGCAAAACTAGTGGCGTTGTACACAAAGTATTTATAATGAGACTTAATTTATTACTTCTAAGCGTTAACCACCACGCCAGTGGGATTGCAATCATCAATAAAATTAGGGTAGTAATGAGCGCCAATTTTACACTTAAATAAATTGCCAGTAAGTCATCATGACTGATTAACATCTATTGATATCCATAGCTATGAATAATCTGCTGCGCTTGACTACTTTTAAGAAAATTCATAAAGTCATAGGCTATTGGATTATTTTTAGCAGACGTCAAGACAACTGCAGTTTGCTTAATCGGTGTGGCAATATTAGCTGGAACTACCCATGCTGACCCCGATGTTATCTTACCATTACGCATTATTTGTGCCAGTGCCACGAAACCAAGTTCGGCATTACCACTGGCGATTAATTGATACGTGCTATTAATATTATCACCAGTAACAATTTTGGTTTTGAGTTGTTCGGCTAACTTAAAATAGTTAATGACTTGATAGCCAGCTGCGCCATATGGTGCTAATTTTGGATTGGCAACAGCCAGATGGTTATATGACTGAGTTTTCAAAATACTACCATTATTATCTACATAATTTGCTTGCTTGCTCCAGAGCACAACTCGCCCTGTTGCATAAGTATAGTTGCTGCTCTCAATTACCAAATTATCTGCAATCAGTTTTGCCGTGGTTGTGGTGTCAGCTGATAGCAAAACTGCAAAAGGTGCGCCATTTTTAATTTGGTTATATAATGTTCCAGTACTTGCGCTTGAGATCACCACGTTATTACCTGTGGTTTGATGATAGATTTGCGCCAGTTGTTTGGCGGTAGTTGCAAAATTACTAGCTACCGCTATATTTAGTTCTGAAGCGTGTATATATGGTATTGATAACATTAATACCATATTAATAATGTTAAATTTATGCAGCCTCATATTGATAAAATCCTTGATAACTAGTAAGTCTTTAAATCAGGTTAATGTAAGTTAATGCAATGCAGCTCTCACTGGCTATTTTACCATGTAACAGATTTGGTGCTTACCTAGTATCAGGTTATTTTCCTCTAGTTAATTATTTTCTAACAATTTGGTAACCGGTTCGGGTTAAGTACTGTAATGGCACGCTGACAATATGTACCAAACGCGTAAACGGGAATAACACAAATAAGGTCATACCAACAAATAGATGAATTTTAAAGATTATATTGATGTTTTGTAAATAGAGGTAAGCATCAGTTCGAAAGGTTACAATATGTTGTACCCAATTTGCCAAGGCCTCCATATCGACACCATCAAGATGTTTGGCTGAAACATGAATGGTTGATAAGCCTAACATTAATTGTACATACAATACTAATAGAATCATGATGTCAGATGGACGACTATTGGTACGCACCCGTAAATTAAATAGGCGACGTAAAACCAGAATCGTCATACCAACCCAACAGATGGTACCCAAAATACCACCTGCCGTCATGGCCAAGATTTGTTTATGGTGTGGACTAATAATTGATTTGTACAATGCTTCAGGTGTCAATAAACCAACGAAATGCGCTGAGAGCAACATGATTACACACCAATGAAACAAATTATTGCCCAGCACAAACCACTTATCACTTAAAATTTGGCTGGAACGCGCATTCCATGAATACTGCTCACGGTCATAACGAATCCAGGTTGCCACGACAAAAATCGTAAATGCAACGTACGGGTACACTTGAAAAAAAATGAAATCTAAGTTCATGAATCTTATCCTTATTATAAACCAGATGGCATATTACATCCACTAGTTGAATTAAATGATACCGGTGGTTCTTGCCAATCTTTATCAATATCACTAGCGGTTTTGAGGATGATAGTTTTATCTTTGATACTTGGGCTTTTACCCATGTAGATTAATAATAAATCACAAATTACCGCATATTGGCTATGATGCTGTTTTAAGCGCATGCCAATTTGACTAATTAACTCGAGCATGTCAGTCAAGAATTCTTTAATCACACTTTCATCTTGTTCCGACAAAAATTCCAAAATTAATGGTAAATAATCTGGTAATTCATTGCTATTTATTATAAAGCCTAAACTTTGATAGTATTCAACTAAATCGACCATTGCTTGACCGCGATCCTTAGATTGACCATGAATATATTCAAAAAGATACAATGAGACATTACGATCAAAAATACTCACATACTCTTCTTGCCACGTAATCAAATCATAGTTGGCATATTTGTCAGCCCATTCTCTTAAGTTTTTTAGGTATTTAGTATCAAAAATTTTTTCATCGTTAAGGATAGCAACCAGATTGCTAAGTTCAGCTTGGATTTCTTTACTCGGGTAATGTAACATTATGCTTAACACTTTAAAGCTTTTCATTTCTTGTTACCACCAAAGAAATTAATTTTTTGCACTTTACCAAACGCATTCAAATTGCTATCACCATCCGAGCTACAATTTCCTGCACTAAAGCCGCAACTGCTGCGTAATCCAAATGCATCGCCTGCATATTCAGTATGACTGGTTGGTACGACAAACCGATCTTCATAATTGGCGATTGCCATGTAACGATACATTTCAGCGGCCATTTCTGCGGTTAAGCCAACTTCGGCTAAGATAGAGGAATCAATCACACCATCAACGGTTTTAGCACGCATAAAGCTCCGTAGCGTTAGCATTCGTGACAGGGCAAGATGCACCGATTTTTCATCGCCGGCAGTTAGCATATTGGCTAAATATTTGGCGGGTATGCGCATGCTGTCAATGCTTGGGAAAATATCATGCGTTTCCAATGCTTGTTGAATAGGGGATAATGGTGGAATGTACCACACCATTGGTAAGGTACGAAATTCTGGATGCAGCGGGAAAGCTACTTTCCACTCAATCGCCATCTTATAGACAGGTGATTTTACCGCGGCATCAAGCCATGATTCAGGAATACCTTCTTCACGGGCTAGTTTAATGATTTCTGGGTCATGTGGATTTAAGAATATATCCAATTGTGACTGGTATAAATCTTTGCTCTCAGGAACTGAGGCTGCATCAGCAATTTTGTTGGCATCATAGAGAAGTACACCTAGCGTGCGAATCCGTCCAACACAAGTTTCTGAACAAATTGTTGGTTCACCAGACTCAATCCGTGGATAACAGAAGATACATTTCTCGGATTTATTCGATTCCCAATTGAAGTAAATTTTCTTATACGGACAGCCACTGACACACATGCGCCAACCACGGCATTTGTCTTGATCGATTAAGACGATTCCGTCTTTTTCGCGCTTATAGATCGCACCCGATGGACATGAAGCCACACAAGCAGGGTTCAAACAGTGTTCACATAAACGCGGTAAATACATCATAAAGGTGTTTTCAAATTGACCGTAAATTTCTTTACCAATCTCATCGAAATTTTTATCCAGAGAGCGCTTACTAAATTCACCCCCAAGCATATCCTCCCAGTTTGGTCCATGCTTGATTTTGTCCATAGCTTTACCAGTTAAGATGGATACTGGTGTTGCAACAGGAGACGCCTTCGATTTTGGTGCATGTTGACCGTGCTGATAATCCAAAGTGAATGGCTCGTAATAGTCATCAATTTGCGGTAGATTGGGATTGGCAAATATTTTTGCCAAAATTTTTATTTTACTACCTTGTTTTAGTTCTAATCTACCGCGACGGTTTAGGTGCCAACCACCATTCCAGCGCTGCTGATTTTCCCAATCGGTTGGGAAGCCAACTCCTGGTTTGGTTTCAACATTGTTAAACCATGCGTATTCAACGCCACGACGTGAGGTCCAGACATTTTTACAGGTTACTGAACAAGTATGGCAACCAATGCACTTATCCAAATTTAAGACCATCGCAATTTGTGCGCGGATTTTAGGTTTATATTGAGTCGACATTTTTGCCCCTATTCTTTTGTATATGCAGTTTCATTTGTGGCATAAGTATTGCCCCATTCAATTTTTTCAGTTACTTTACGCAAAACGACAAATTCATCGCGGTTTGAACCAACGGTACCATAATAGTTCCAACCATAGGCTAATTGATAGTAACCACCAATCATATGTGTTGGTTTCATGGTAACGCGTGTCACTGAATTATGCACACCACCACGGACACCGGTTTTGCGACTCATTGGTGCATTAACTGTTTTATCTTGAGCATGATACATCATCACTACGCCATCAGGAATCCGCTGACTGACAATCGCACGTGCCATAATTGCACCATTTTCATTGTACAATTCGACCCAATCATTGTCAGCAACATCAACTGATTTAGCATCGTTTTCACTTAGCCAGACATTTGGACCACCACGCGATAAAGTTAGCATAATCAAATTCTCGGCATGGGTACTATGAATACTCCATTTTTGATGTGGGGTTAAGAAATTAAGTACCACATTTTTTTTGCTCTTATCAATTACATTGGCAATACTGCTTGGGTTAAGTGGCGCTTTATAGACGCATTGTTCTTCACCAAAAGCACGCATCCATGGATGATCCTGATAGAGCTCTTGGCGTCCAGTCAAGGTACGCCATGGGATATATTCATGGACATTGGTGTAACTAAAAGTATAACTAACATGTTCGGACTCAATTCCACTCCACGTTGGTGACGTAATAATTTTGCGTGGTTGCGCTTGAATATCACGGAAACGAATTTTTTCATCTTCACGTGCTTCAACCAAATGATTGTGTTCACGCCCTGTAAATTCGCTAACTTTTTGCCATGCTTTATTGGCAACCTCACCGCTAGTTTCTGGCGATAATGACAAAATAACTTCACAGGCATCAATGTCTGATTCGATTTTAACTCGACCATTGTCGGCTGTATAATTTAAAGTTTTGAGCAAATCAATCTCTTTATCCGCTTGCCAACTAATCCCTTTACTACCGATACCAAGCGTCTCAACCAATGGTCCGAGCGAGGTGTATTTTTCTAATATTTTACTGTAGTCACGTTCAACTAGCGTTACATTGGGCATAGTTACATTGGCTATCGGTGCGGTTTGGTTATCCCACCAGTTTTTATTATTATCACTAGCTAATTCTGCAACGGTATCGTGCATAATAGGGGTTAAAACTACATCGTGTTCAGTCGCTAAATGACCTACAGAGAGATGAGATATTTTTCTGGCAAATAATTTATAGATTTCCCAATCATTTTTTGATTCCCAAACTGGATCAATTGCTTGAGAGAATGGATGAATAAATGGGTGCATATCCGAAGTATTTAAGTCATTCTTTTCATACCATGATGCCGTTGGTAACACGATATCAGAATATAAACAAGTTGAGGACATTCTAAAATCAAGTGTTACCAGCAAATCTAATTTACCTTCTGGGGCTTGCTCATGCCAAATTACATCTTCTGGTTTTTTGCCTTCGCTACCTAAATCTTTACCTTGCACACCATTGGATGTTCCTAGTAAATGTTTCAAGAAGTACTCATGACCTTTACCACTAGCTCCAAGTAAATTTGAGCGCCAGACAAACATATTGCGTGGCCAGTTAAGTGGATTATCTGGGTCAAGGCAAGCCATTTGCAGACTACCATCTTGTAGATGTTGAGTGATATATTCTTTCGGGTCTTGCCCTGATTCTTTGATTATGCGCCCGATTTCTAGTGGATTAGCTTGCAGTTGAGGTGCAGTTGGTAACCAACCGCGCCGTTCAGCGATCACATTAAAATCAATAATCGATTTATTTTGCAAATCTTTACTATCTGCAGTTGGCGAGAGAATATGTTCCACATTTATTTTTTCATAGCGCCATTGATTGGTGTGCGCATAGAAAAATGACGTTCCATTCATAAGACGAGCTGGACGTGTCCAATCGGCAGCAGTTGCCAATTGTTGCCAACCTGTTTGCGGACGCAATTTTTCTTGTCCAACGTAATGACACCAACCACCACCAGATTTACCAACACAACCACACATTACTAATAAATTAATAATCGCGCGATAAGTCATATCCATGTTGTACCAGTGATTAATACCAGCACCAACAATAATCATTGATTTACCTTGGGTTTTGTTGGCATTTTCAGCAAATTGTCGCGCAATATCAATTACTTTATACGCAGGTACTCCAGTAATTGCTTCTTGCCATTTTGGTGAATAAGCTTTATTTTCATCATAAGTCGCGGCACAATTATTATCCGCAAAACCACGCTCAATACCGTAATTGGCTAAGAACAAATCAAATACCGTGGCAACTTTAGCTGCTTCACCAGATTTTAGCTGTACTGTAATCGTTGGTACTTGATGCACAATAATGCTAGCTGTCTCTTGTGCTGTAGCACCAAAATATGGAAACACTACTTCTGTCAATTGATGATTGTCAATTTCTTGTAAACTTAGGATTGGGTCAATCTCGGCACCACTCACTAAATCTTTTAATTCAAGATTCCATTTGGCACTTTTATCCCAGCGCGAGCCAACGGTACCATTTGGTGCGACAATTTTATTCGTTTTAGCATCAATTAACAGCGTTACGTGAGCAGCCGTGGTTTCATCAATGGCGAGTGACTCAGCCAATTCATTAGCCCGCAACATCCGTCCTGAAATTAATTGCCCATTTTGATTTTTTTCCAGAACAATCAGAAACGGCATATCGCTATATTGTTTGCAATAATCGCTAAAATATTTGGTTGGTTGCTTGACAAAAAACTCTTTAAGAATTACATGCCCCATTGCCAATGCCATTGCGGCATCGGTGCCTTGTTTGGGGTTTAACCAGACATCGGAGAATTTAGCCACTTCAGCATAATCAGGGGTAACCGCTACAACTTTAGTGCCTTTGTAACGAGATTCTGCCAAGAAGTGCGCATCTGGCGAACGTGTCATTGGGATATTTGAACCCCATGTTATGATGAAACTTGAATTGTACCAATCGGCACTTTCTGGGACATCGGTTTGTTCACCCCAAATTTGTGGGCTGCTTGGTGGTAAATCACAGTACCAGTCATAGAAGCTAAGAGAATTACCTCCAATTAATGATAAATAGCGTGTACCAGCAGCAAAAGATACCATCGACATTGCGGGAATCGGTGAGAAGCCAGCAATACGATCTGGTCCATATTTTTTAATCGTGTAAATATTTGCAGCTGCCACTAAATCAGTTAGCTCATCCCATGACGCACGAATAAAACCACCCATACCACGCTCTTGTTGATAACTTTCACGGGCTTTATAATTTTCAACTATACTAGTCCAAGCATGCACTGGATCTGAGTTTTTGCTTAATGCAGTTTGCCATAAACGCCATAATGTCGAACGAACTAATGGATATTTAATCCGTGCTTGGCTATATAGATGCCATGAGTAACTTGCACCACGTGGACAACCACGTGGCTCGTGATTGGGTAAGTCTGGACGTGTACGAGGATAATCGGTTTGTTGCGTTTCCCAAGTTACTAAACCACCTTTGACATAAATCTTCCAACTGCATGAACCAGTACAATTGTTTCCATGAGTTGAGCGAACAATTTTGTCGTGTTGCCAGCGTTGGCGATAGGCATTTTCCCATTCGCGATTTTCTTCAGTGGTTATACCGTGACCATTAGCAAATGGTTCTTTCTTTTTGCTAAAGAAAGTAAAACGGTCTAGTAAATGACTCATTAAATTCTCCTCGAATTTTCTCGGTAGTCGGTTTAAATCATGACGATAACTTGGCCGCTATGCTCTTTTTTTATTTGAAGAGAGATTAGTGTATTAGCATGATTTAAATAGGTTATTGGATTACATTTTTATTTATATGGTTATTGTACTAAGTTATTGCTAGGAGAATAGTGAATAAAAATAGAATGTATGGCGCTAAAAATAGATTGACTAATTTGCTCAGATATTGATTTATGATTAATTAACTATTGATGTGGTTAGCTAATTTTTTATAAGCTAGAAGTTGGGCGCAAAAAAGCATAAATAAAAATTTAATGCTATGTTAGAATACATAACCTTAATGACTGTTGGTTTATTGCATAAATTGCCGAGTAACTCCATCTAACACATAAAAAAGATTTAATATGAAAATTGATACCAATGATTTTGAAGTCTATAGCGACCTCTATCTTTTTGTCGAAGTTGTTAATGTTGGTGGTATCAATAAAGCCGCACGTAAGTTAAATCTGCAGTCTTCTAAAATTAGCCGGCGTATTAAGATGCTTGAAAGTAAACTAAAACAAGCGCTATTAACGCGTAATGGCAATACGTTGGAGCTAACTAGTTTCGGCAATAAAATTTATCATTTATTTGCCGAAGAATATGTCCTTGCTAATAATAAATTGAACGTCTTAAATGATGATAGTTATGAATTAGCTGGCACTATCAATCTATTTATCCCACCGATATTTGCACAAAAAGCCATTGCCGGAGACTTGAATAAATTTCTAGCAAAATATCCGCAGTTGCAAATTAATTTTTCGGTGTTTAATTTTTCAGCGCTGTATAACCACGCCTTTGATTTAGCTATTTCGACGCAGATGCCAGAAAATGAAAGCTATCTAGTACGCAAGCTTTATTCATGTTCCAAAATGCTATTTGCAGCACCAAAATATACGACTGAGTATGGAATGCCGGTAAATATCACTGAGCTTGCCGAACATAAACTATTGCTTGATATCCATAATGGTTCAGCAACACGTGAGATAAATTTATTTGATAAAAATGGTGAAGTTAATCAATTTGTCATTACTAATTCTAATTTAGCCTTTGATAATCTGTTTTACGGCTTGGAAATGGTTTTGCATGGCTACGGGATATGTGTATTACCATATTTTATGGCCAAACCTCATTTAGTTAAAGGTGAATTAGTTCGTGTCTTACCTGAATATATTGCCAATGAATTTAGTTTTTATTTAATTCGTTCTAATATTAAAATAACTAAAAAAGAAAATGAAGTCGTAAAATTCTTACAACACATTATTGAACAATATTTTGACGTATAAGAGTAAGTTAACTTGTATGTATGATGTGTTGCAAATTAGTCTGTTGCTTGTTCTATTTATAGGGCTTGTTATATAGAGATAACCTGCCTTATAATAAGGCTTCACTAATTAAACTTATTGTATAATGGATACTACCAATTTGCTACAGGATACCTATCACCGCCAGTTCAAATATATTCGATTGTCGCTTACCGATAAATGCAATTTCCGTTGTCAATATTGTTTGCCAAATGGATATATTAGTACTAATTATAATTCTTCGCTGAGCACAAACGAAATTAATAATCTTGTGGCTGCGGTAGTTGAGTTAGGTGTTAGCAAAATTCGTTTGACTGGTGGTGAGCCCTCCTTACGCAATGATTTAGGCTCGATAATCAAGATTATCAAACAATTTCCACAAATCGAAACGATTGCTTTAACTACCAATGCCTATAAATTACAGACTCAGCTCGATGACTACATTCATGCTGGATTAACTAATCTGAATATTAGTGTCGATAGTCTTGATCCAGAGCACTTTAAGCAGATAACCGCTACTAACAAACTCAACTATGTCTTAGAATCGCTAGATTATGCTTTGCAATCATCGATCAAGAAAGTAAAAATAAATACAGTGTTATTAAAGTCTAATTTTGGTGAATTGACAAATTTTCTCAATCTATTACGTCAGCAAAATTTAGATGTTCGTTTTATTGAACTAATGAGAACGAATGAGAATCAACAGTATTTTGCTGATAATTATCTACCAGCTAGCCAATTAATCGCTGAGTTGAATGCCAGAGGATGGCGAAATAGCACGTCAGGGCAGAATGATGGTCCAGCTAAAATGTTTGCCCATCCCGGCTATCTCGGCAAAATTGGCGTTATCGCGCCCTATAGCAAAGATTTTTGCACTGGGTGTAATCGTTTACGCTTTACTCATTTAGGTGCGCTAAAATTATGCTTATTTGGCGAACAGAGCTATAATTTGCGTGATCTAATGCAAAATAGCACGCAAAAAGCACAACTGAAACAAACAATAATTAAATTACTCACTGAAAAACCCAAAGAGCATTTATTGCAACAGAATAAAAGTGGTGATGTAATCAATTTTTCCAAGATTGGTGGTTAAATGAATAGTTATTATCATATGATTGATGTCAGTGACAAAATCTCAACTAAACGGATTGCGATTGCCTGCGGTAAAATTATTGTGGGTGCTGAAGTACTCCAATTAATCAAAAATGGTCAAATGATTAAAGGAGACCCATTGCGCTTAGCTGAAGTTGCTGCGATTATGGGGGCTAAAAATACTAGTGCTTTGATTCCATTGTGTCATCCACTCAGTTTAGATAAAGTTGAATTTATTACCGAATTGCTCGAGGTAGAAAATGCGGTGCAAGTTTACTGTGTTGCAATTACCAGTGCCAAAACTGGTGTTGAAATGGAAGCTCTTGCTGGTGTGAGTGCTGGCTTATTGACCATCTATGACTTGAGTAAAATTAGTGAGCCAATTTTAACTATTTCAGACATTAAATTAATAGTTAAAATTGGTGGTAAAAGTGGCGTATGGTTTAATCCGCAAGTAAATACCTATCCAAAGTGGCTTTATGAATATATTCCTGTAGTAATTGATTTAGCGCAGCTTAATTGCGCCACGATCACCTTGAGTGATCGTGCGAGTCGTGGTGAGTATAAAGATAAATCTGGTCAGCTATTGCAAGAAATTCTCCATAAGCACAATGTGAATTTAATTGCACATGAGATATTAGCAGATGAAGCGGAATTATTAAAAACAGCAATTATTAATCTACAGGCTAATGCAAGTGTAAACCTGATTATTACCACCGGTGGTACTGGGCTTACTGAACGAGATATCGTTCCTGAAACTTTGGCCGAATTGGGGGGGCGCGTTATTACAGGTATTGGTGAAGTTTTGCGGATTCATGGGAGCAATTATACTCCATTTAGCTGGGGGAGTCGTTCAGTTGCCTATGTAGTCAATAAAACCATTATCATTGCATTACCCGGTAGTAGTAATGCGGTACGTGAGAGTATGGAGTGTTTATTACCGATTCTCAATCATTTAGTTAAAATGGCTGCTGGTGGTAATCATGATTAGTTATTTAGCTGCTATTGAATTAATTAGATCACATGCTAAGTTACATACTCATGAAAGCGTAATGCTTCAGGATGCATGTGGGCGAATTAGTGCAGCAGATATTTATAGTCATATGAATTTACCGTCGTTTAATAATTCGGCTATGGATGGTTTCGCGCTTAAAGCGGCAGATACCGTAACGGCAAGTGCGATTTGTCCAGTTAAATTACGCGTTGGTGCAACCTTGGCTGCGGGCAGTGATTTGCAGAATGTGGAGTTAGCTGATTGTATTGCGATAATGACTGGTGCTGCCGTTCCTGATGATTATGATGCAATTATTCCGATTGAACAGGTACAAGTAGTTCATGAAGGTGAACAAAAATATATCTTAGTTTCTGATGGCGTTGAATCATCTGCTAATTTACGTTTTGCTGGCGAAGATGTCCAGCAAAATAGTTTAATTGTGCATGCGAACCAACAACTGCGTCCTCAAGATATTATGTTATTAGCAGCTTGTGGTGTTGCTTCTGTGACAGTATATAGTCAAATAGCTATCGCATTGGCAACTAGTGGCGAAGAAATTAGTGATAAATATAGCCAAGCTCTTAATTTTGGGCAAATTTATAATGCAAATGCGCCATTATTGCAAAATTTAGCTACTTCACCAGTATTTGATTTAAACTATCATGGTATTATTGGTGATAGTGGTAAAGAATTAATTGATTTAATCTATAACAGCAGCGCACAGATAATTATTACCACTGGTGCGGTCTCAATGGGCGAATGGGATTTTATTCCTGAGACTCTTCGTGAAATTGGCGCGGAAATAATTTTTCATAAAACGGCAATTCGTCCAGGCAAACCAATTTTATTTGCCAAATTCACTGATGGACGTTATTTCTTTGGCTTACCAGGCAATCCTGTGTCGAGTTTTGTCGGTTGGCGGTTTTTTGTCATCCAATTAATTCGTGCAATGGTTGGTAAACATGCCGAGAAAATATCTACGGCAATTGCGCAGAATGAGTTTCATAAAAAACACCGCTTACGCCAGTTCTTGAAAGCTAATTTAAGCATTGATGATGGGCTTGCACAGCTAACTATTAGCCGTGAACAAGCATCATTTAAAATTGCGCCGTTAACCACTAGCAACGTGTGGGCGATTGCCGGCGAAGAGCAACAAATTAAGATTGGTGATAAAGTGCAATTTGTACCGCTGATTGCTGATTTATTTGATTAACAATTCTGGAATAGAGCTATGAAAATTGAATTAAAAGGTTTTGGCTCGGCGCGCAAGCTTAGTGGCATGCACATCGAACTAATTGCAAATAGTAATATTGCACAGTTACGTCAGTTATTGCTTGAGAAACTTCATCTTACTAATGATGAAGAGATGTTAGTTCTTTTACAAACTTGTGCTTTTGCTAGCGCGACGAAAATTTTATCTGAAGATACTGAATTGGTGAATAGTCAACTGCTGCACGTGTTACCGCCGGTGTGTGGTGGATAACCGTTACCGTAGTCAAATAGTACTCTCAGAAATTGGTCAAGCTGGGCAGAATAAACTTGCTGCTGCCAAGGTATTATGTGTCGGAGCTGGTGGTCTTGCAGCTGTGGTAGTGCCATATCTGGTAGCTAGCGGTGTCGGACAAATAACAGTCTGTGATGCAGATATTATTGAAGAGTCAAATCTCAATCGGCAGATTTGGTTTACACCTACCGATATTGGCAAAAACAAAGCTCTGACCTTGGTTGATAAATTAGCCCAGCAAAATCCATCCGTCACACTGATCGCCGTTGCTAATAATTTGACAGTACATAACTGTGGTGAGTTAGTAACTCAACATGATCTAGTTTTAGATTGTAGTGATGACTATAACAGCAAATTATTAATGAATGATACGTGTCGTCAATTGAATACTGCGTGGGTCTATGCTTCGGTGCTTGGCTTTGATGGGCAGGTAATTTTCTTTGCTAATCGCCATAGTCGTGATGAATTGCCGTGTTTACGCTGCTATCTTCAGCATGTACCTATTACGCAGCAATCATGTAACATCAGCGGTGTACTGGGAGCGAGTGTTAGTCTGGTGGGAAGTTATCAAGCAACTTTAGCATTGCAAGCACTACTCGGTAATTTTGAACTAGCGCAGCAAATCTTAGTCTTTGATCTATGGAGCTTGCAAACGCACTCATTTAAGCTCAGTTATAATGTCAATTGTCAGCATGGTTTAAATGAAACGAATTATTTAGCTTATGCAATTGATGACTACGCACAAGAAGTGTTGAGTCAATATTCAATCGTTGATATTCGGACACTGAGTGAGTGGGATGATGGTCATATACCACAAGCTGAGTATATTCCAATTGGGCGAGTTGTAACTTATCCTCATAAGTTATTTAACAAAGAAGATAAAATTTTGCTATACTGCAATAATCAACAACTAAGTCAATTGGCGGTTGCTAATTTGCGTAAATTTGGTTATAACGCATGGTGGCTCAAGGAGGGTTATCTTGGTTACCAGCAATATCAGCATGACAAAGTATAAATGAAATCTTGCTACATGACAGAAAATAAAAAAAGCTGACCATATCTTCAAAAATAGGTTAATTTATCGAATTTTCGACCAAGAAAAGATAGATAATGCCTAAAATGAAGATAGATCAGCTAAGTAGTATT
>JACCDZ011263031.1_pt1 | contig 17261 bp, 18 predicted proteins | sample 7449551 | NCBI WGS metagenome assembly JACCDZ01 (sample SAMN15323452, study PRJNA562643) | freshwater metagenome | isolation source: river surface water | place: USA:Blue River Watershed | collected 2017-08-18 | reverse complement strand
GGTGTTAAAATCGCTATTGCTGAATATGCAAAAGGAGTAAAAGTTGGAAATTGGTTTTTCTGGAATAATGAAGGACTTTCTGAAGTAGATTATTCAAAAGATGCTATTCTATCCATCAAAAAATGGAGCAATGGAACTGTTGCTTTGAATTAATCTTGTAGTAGATTAATAGAAAAACCCCTGTTAGGAATTCCTAACAGGGGTTTTTTATTTGTTACTTATTTCTTAGTTTGTCCAAGAAGCCCAAGTAGGTTTAGTTGCACCACTTCCAGCACCTGTTTGGTTTGTTACGTATGCAGCAGTTGTATTGCTAGCACTTGTGAAGTTTGTACCATTTACTTTGATATCACCAGCAGCAATTCTAGCAGTTGTTCCAGCATCAGTTGAGATTTTTGCTAATGTAGATATACCTGTAGCATCTATAAATAAGTTAGTGTAAGTTTGTTTACCTGTACCTTCTTTAAAGTTTAATGCTTTTTCAGATGCTGTAAATTTAGCATCAGCACCTTTTACAATTGTCATGTTTACAACTTTACCGTCAGTTAAAGGTAATGCATTTAATGGGTCAGCAGCATTGTTTGATCCTTCAACACCTGCAAATGTTACTCCAGAAATATAAGCATTTGTAACTGTACCAACATATCCATCAGCAAAATCTAATGAGTCATCGTAAGAGTTGATCATTATTAGGTTAGAAGCGTTTACTGCACCTCCAAAGAATTCAATTGCATCATCTCCACTTTCGAAAGTGTAAATGTTTGAAACTTCAGTTCCACTACCTACACCAAAGAAAGATACTCCATTGTATTCTTTTGTAGCACTAAATTTAGAACCAGTGTAAGAGATTTTTAAATAAGTAATTTTTCCAGAAGAATCTGCATTATTATTTCCTCCATATAATAAACCACCTACTTCAGAAGTTCCATTATCACCAGTATTTACTTTTCCATCACCACAGATGATTAAGCCACCCCAGTTACCTTCAGTTGGAGCAGTTTTGCCAGATGTCATAATAACTGGCTTAGTAGCAGTTCCGTCAATGAAAATTTTAGCACCTCTTTCAACAGCAATATACATAGTTTTTGCTTTTTCAGTATCAGCTGTTGGGTCAGATTGTATTGTAGTACCTGCAGGGATAATTAATGTTGCACCAGATTTCACTACTAATCCACCTGTTAAAGTGTATATTTTTGTTGGGTCTAATGTTACAATTCCGTCAGCGATTTCACCTTTTAAATCATTTGCGTTTACTACAAATGTACTTGATGGAGCGATGTCTTCTTTAGTACAACTAGAAATTGCAACAGTTACGATTGCTAAAATTGCTAAAATTGATTTTTTCATTTTTTTAATTGTTTTAATTTTTTGATGTTGTTTTGAATTTTTAACAGAGCAAAGAAATAGCTTAAATATTTTTATCAGGTTAAGGATGTATTACTTTGTTGTTAATTATTTTAATGATAATTGTCAAATTGATTAACATTAAATTAATATGTCATTTATAATAAAGTAAAGAGGGAGTCATTATCAATGACTCCCTCTTTACTTATAGATTTTAATATGATTAAAATTTATAACTTACTGAAAAGCTTAAATTAGAACCAAGTTTATATGAACTAACCAATACGTCATTTGACTTAATAGGCGCTTTAGATAGCTGAGAAATTCTCTCATATTTAGCATTTAAAATGTTTTTATAAGAAAAACCTATTTTTAAATTTTTTGTCAAACTTGATTTCAAGATAAAATCTAATCTATCAATTGCTTTGTCAATTAAATTTGCTCTAGCAGAAGTACCTAAAACGGCTAGTTTATCTGATACATAAGCATAAGTTAATGTAGCTGTGATGTCTTTATCATTTTTAAACTCTTTTAAAAACGTGATGTCAGCATTGGCTAAGAAATCAGAAGCGCCTGATAGTTTTGAATTAGTAAAAGTAAAATTAGCTCCAAAACCATTTTCAACTAATACTTTAGTATTACTTAAGTCTTGATCTTGATACATATATGAACCATTAAAACCAGCTGATAATTTTTGTTTCAAACTATCCTCATCGCTACTTACGATTAAATTTTTTCTAACTTCTAATTCAATACCTGCTACTACAGCTTGTTTTCCAGTATTAGCATAAGTAATATTCCCTGAAGATGAGTTAGTAAACATTTCATTAATAGGGTTTTGAATTAATTTACCAAAAGCTGTAACCGTAAGAATTTCTTCTTTACTTGGATATAATTCCCAACTTAAATCAGCGTTATAATTTGTTGAAGCATATAATTTACTATTCCCTTCATAAGTTTGTTGTACATCTTCAAAAAGGATTCTAACTTTTTCTTTAAATTGTGGCAATGTGTAAGTATTGCTTAATGCAAACTTCATGTTTTGCTTATCGTTTAATTTGTACTTAGCAATAAGACTTGGAAGTACTTTAATTGGTGAAAAATATGATTTATCTCCATTAGGCTTAATTTGTGATTTGAAATATACATATTGATCTATTTGTTCAAATCTTCCTCCGATAATTACTGAAAGTTTATCATTAAAGTTATACAATAAATTACCATATGCAGATTGAGTATTCAAATGACCGTTGTATAATTGTAAAAGTTTAGATGAATAATCACCAGAAGCCAAATTGAAATTTGTATTTCCTAAATAAAAATCAGTATTATTGATTCCAGACAACTGAAATAATGTTTTGTTGTTTTGTGGGAAAAATGAATATTGTTGAGAATTAAAATCTACATTTTTCATTCTTCCAGAATAACCTACAGTAAGTTTTCCTTTGTATTCGTCTTCTTTCTTGTTAAAATTATATGTTGCAGAGATGTTTACTGATAATTCTTTTTCATCAAGCGTTTGGAAATAACGGTGGTTATTTATACTAGATGTAGTTACAAAAGTATAGTCACCTGATCCATTTGCTGCTGGCGCAAAAGTATTTTGCATACGATCTGGAATAGTGTTTTTTAAGATACTATATCCAACAGCCCAATCAGTTGTCAAACGGTCATTAAATTTGTGTTTTCCTAATAATTGATTTACAATTAACTGCGTTTTATCAAAAGTTCCACGTTTTACATATCCAATAACATCTACAGATCCTGGGAAGTCCACATTAGTACCTTTATATTCACTATAATCTTGTGAAGTTGAATTTAAAAATAATGATGTAAATAAGATAGAATTTTTACTATTAATTTTATAATCTGCAGTACCCATTACTGTAGAGTTAGTATTATATTTATTTGATTTTTTATAATAATCTACATAAATATCTCCTTGTGCATTAACACTTCCTCTATCGTAACCTTCAATATATTTACTATCTGTATCAAAAGAAGCAGTTATAAAAGTTCCAATGCTACTTTCTTTTCCAAATGAGAATTTTTTACCACCAGATATACCAAAATTATTATTCAAAGTTCTATCTGATTTTTTTCTATCCCAACTAGTTGAAAAATTAGAAGGTAAACTTGTATCACTTGGAGCAGTTACGGTTTTGAAACCAGAGTATGATGGTCCATCTTGCAAATAAAAACCATCTACATTTAGAACGTTTGTATTCGCACCAATGCTTGTTCCAACTTGAACAAATGATTTACCATTCATTTTTTTAGAAACAATATCAATTTTTGCTCCACCAAAATCAGCGTAATTTTGAGATTCAAAAGTTTTACTAATTCCAATTGACTCAACAATATCAGTAGAAAAAATATCTAACATGATATTTTTGTTAGAAGGATTATTAGAAGGTAATGGTAAACCATTTAATGTTGTAATGTTGTAACGATCTCCTAAACCTCTTACAAATACACTTCCAGAACTTTCTTGTTTTGAAATTCCACTAATTTTTGTTACTGCAGCAGCTACATCGCTAATTCCTTTTCTTGAAAGTTCTTCAGCTCCAATTGCTTGTTTAATTTGTACTGCATTTTTTTGGTCTAATAAAATTGCAGTTTCTTTTTCTCTACTAGCCTTCGCTTTAACCACAACATCTTTCAAAGTGTAGTTGCCTGACCCTAAAGTTTTATTAATAACAAGTGTTTCATTAGCTTTTACAGTGATTGGCATTTCAATGTTTTCATAACCTACAAAGCTAAATTGAATAGTATAATTTCCTGCAGCAAGATTAATGCTGTATTTTCCATCGATATCAGTATTTACTCCGATAGTTGTTCCTTTAATAAGCACATTGGCAAAAGGAAGAGGTTGGTTGTTTGATTCTTTGTCTAAAAGCGTACCTGAAACAGTACCTTTGTTTTGTGCGAAACTTATTGCACAAATAAATAATGTAATTAATACAAATTTTAATTTCATTTCAATAGTTTTAATTTTTTTACAAATTAACCGCAGCAATGTTGTTTCGAGGTTATGACTTTGTTATTTTTTCAATAACTTAATATTATCAAATTGTTACTAGATTAAATTTAGGTTAACAGGATTTTCTGTGTGTAAATTATCTATATATTTACAACTTGTTAATCTAAAAAAGTATAACTTAGATTCAAATAAAGTAAACTATGGCAAAGAATAAAGCTAAAATCTTATTGGTCGACGATGAACCAGATATTTTAGAAATTGTAGGGTACAATTTATCTCAAGAAGGATATCAAATTAGTACTGCTGCTAACGGTAAAGAGGCTGTTGCAAAAGCTAAATCAGACTTGCCAGACTTGATTATCATGGATGTAATGATGCCAGAAATGGATGGGATTGAGGCCTGTGAAATAATCAGAAAATTGCCAGAACTTCCTAATGTTATTATCACTTTTCTTACTGCTCGCAATGAAGATTATACTCAAGTTGCTGGTTTTGATGCGGGGGCTGATGACTACATTAGTAAACCTATTAAGCCTAAATTGTTAGTTAGTAAAGTAAATGCTTTGCTAAGACGTTTTAATGATCAACAAAAAAATGTAGGTACTTTAAGCGTTGGCGGAATCGAAATCAACCGAGAAGAATACATTATAATTAAAGACGGAATTGAAATTTCATTGCCAAGAAAAGAATTTGAGTTATTTTACCTATTGGCTTCTAAGCCTGGAAAAGTTTTTAAAAGAGAAGAAATTTTAGATACAATTTGGGGTAATGATGTAATTGTTGGAGGGAGAACTATCGACGTTCACATCAGAAAGTTAAGAGAAAAAATTGGAGATGATTATTTCAAAACCATTAAAGGTGTTGGTTATAAATTAGAAGTGTAATCACTTTTTAAAAAAAGTAGTACTTTAGACAACGCATTAATTGCGTTGTTTTTTTATTTAATACAGTTATGGCAGTTAAAAAAAGTTTTAAGAAAAATTATCAATTTGCACTTAAATCATCTTCTTTAATAAGTTTGTTTACCACACTTTTAGGAATGATTTTAATGCGATTTACGTTGCAGCAAGATAAAAACGATGTTCTTGTATACGGTTTGATTTATTTTACTGTTGTATTTGTTTTTTCTTTTTTGGTTTTGCAATACCGCATTGAACGTTTTATCTACAGTAGAATTAAACGAATTTATGATGATGTAGCCTTATTAGAATCATCAACTATGGGTAATCAACCTATAGCAACCGATATGGAAACGCTTTCGCGAAAAGTTAAAAAATTCGCCTCAGATAAAAAATTAGAAATTGAAATGCTACAAGTTCGTGAGCAATACCGAAGAGAATTTTTAGGTAATGTTTCCCATGAACTAAAAACACCTTTATTTACTGTTCAAGGGTATTTGTCAACACTAATAGATGGGGCTTTTGAAGACAAGACTATTCTAAAAAAATATTTGGATCGTGCTGAAAAAGGAGTCGAACGATTAATTTATATCGTAGAAGATTTAGATATGATTAGCAAATTAGAATCTGGGGAGTTGAATTTAGAAATTTCAGAATTTGATGTTGTTAATTTGATTCAAAGTGTGGTAGACATGTTGGAGATGAAAGCCAATAAAAAGAACATCACACTTGTATTAGAACACAATAATAAACCCATGTGGGTAGCTGCCGACAAAGACAAATTGCAACAAGTAATTATCAATTTAATTGTAAACTCAATTAAATATGGTAGAGAAGGTGGCGAAACCGAAATTTCAGTAACGGGCTTTACTAGTAAAAAATTATTAGTGCGTATTACTGACAATGGTGAAGGAATAGAATCTCATAATATTCCTAGACTTTTTGAGCGATTTTATCGTGTTAATAAAAGCGGTTCTCGTTCAGAAGGTGGCTCTGGATTAGGATTGTCTATTGTTAAACATATTGTAGAAGCTCACAAACAAAAAATTTATGTTGAAAGTGAATACGGAGTTGGTTCTGAATTTTCATTTACAATAGATAGAGCTACAAAAAAAAGGTAGCAATAAATCGTACTTCTTTACATCAATTAATTAGTGTTAATTTTTTTTAAATAAATATTGTTCCTACAAGATTAATTCTATTTTTGTTCTAATGAAAAAATTGGCCAGCATATTACTTTTTTTATTCGTTTTATTTTTAATTACGCCTACTGTTGTAAGTGCGATTGAAAATGATGGGGATATCTCAGTCGTGTCCAATTTTTCTGAAGAAGAACAAGTTCAAAAAGACATCAAGTTGCTTTTTTATTTTGAACAAATTCCGAATGGACTTTTTTTGCCATCAGTAATAAGCAAATTAGTATCTTCTGAAAATACATTAAAACACAACGATATTTCTTTAGGAATTTTTATACCACCACCAGAACTAAGTTAAAATAGCATTCATTTTAAATCGAATCGTTTAAAATCATTCGATGCACTCTCAAAAGTGTGCTTTGTTTTTATTTATAATTTAGTTCAATATAATGTCAAAAAAAATCAATCTTTTTGCCAACCTTAAATCTGATTTTGCATCAGGTTTAGTGGTTTTTTTGGTGGCGCTACCTTTGTGTTTAGGAATTGCAATGGCTTCTGGAGCCCCCTTGTTTTCGGGAATTATTTCTGGAGTTATTGGCGGAATTGTAGTTGGGTATTTAAGTCAGTCTCATATTAGTGTTTCTGGTCCAGCGGCAGGTCTTACAGCTATTGTGTTAACTGCAATAACTGATTTGGGTGCTTTTGATGTATTTCTAACCGCTGTTTTTATCGCAGGTTTATTTCAATTAGCGCTGGGTTTCTTGAAAGCAGGAACGATTTCAAATTATTTTCCTACCAATGTTATCGAAGGGATGTTAGCCGGTATCGGAATTATTATTATTATGAAACAATTGCCACATGCGGTTGGTTTTGATAGTGATTTTGAAGGCGACCAATCTTTTATGCAGGCTGATGGGAGCAATACTTTTTCTTCTTTGTTTCATATTTTTAATTATGTACAATTAGGTTCGATTGTGATATCTATGTTGTCATTAGGGATCTTAATTGCTTGGGATAAGGTTTCGTTTCTTAAGAAATTGAAATTAATACCAGGAGCCTTAGTTGCTGTAGTTGTCGGAATCGTTTTGAACGAATTTTTTATTAGTTCTGGAAGCAACTTGGCGATAGCCAAAGAACATCTAGTTTCATTGCCTGTTCCTTCTTCATTTGAAGATTTTAAGGAAATTATTGTGACACCTAATTTTAGCGGTTTTTTAAATCCAAAAGTTTGGGTTGTAGGGGGTACAATTGCTATTGTAGCTTCTATCGAAACTTTATTGTGTATTGAAGCTGCAGATAGAATGGATGTTCAAAAAAGATATACAAATACCAATGTAGAGCTTAAGGCACAGGGTATTGGAAACATTATCAGTTCGCTTTTGGGTGGTTTGCCAATGACATCTGTTGTAGTGCGTTCTTCTGCAAATAATAATGCGGGCGCCAAAACAAAAATGTCAGCAATAATCCATGGTGTTTTACTTTTAATTAGTGTACTTTCTATTCCATTTTTGTTGAATAAAACACCCTTAGCTACCTTGGCCGCTGTTTTACTTTTGGTAGGGTATAAGTTAGCAAAACCAGCAACTTTTGTACATTTTTGGCACAAAGAGAAATACCAATTTATTCCGTTTATTGCTACCCTAATCGCAGTAGTTTTTACTGATTTGTTAAAAGGTGTTGCTTTAGGGATGATTATTAGTGTAGTGTTTATCTTGAAGGGAAATTTAAAAAGAGCCTATGTTTTTAGAAAGGAAGAATACGCCGATGGGGATGTAATTCATATCGATTTAGCTCAGGAAGTTTCGTTCTTGAATAAAGCAGCTATCAAGCAAACATTAAATTCAATTCCTGGAAATTCTAAGGTAATTATTGATGCCAAGGACACGATTTATATTGCACATGATATCTTAGATTTGATACATGAATTCAAATCAATCAGAGCCAAAGAAGAGCATATTAAAGTAAAATTGAAAGGATTTAAAAAAGAATACCAATTAGAGAACAGTGATGATAATCATGTTTCCATTGTACATGAGTACGATGCGTTAAAAAGAGTAATGGTGGAAAAAGAAGTAAAACATTTCGATGTAAAATAACTTCGGTAACTAAAATAAGTTTAATACCTTTAAATTAAAATTGAAATGACAGAATTTTATAAAAAAATATTAGATAATAATAAAAAGTGGGTAGAAGAATCATTAGAATTGGACCCCAATTATTTTGAAGATTTATCCAAAGGGCAAACGCCACCTTTATTGTGGATAGGATGCTCGGATAGTAGAGTTCCTGCTAATGAGATCATTGGTGCGAAACCAGGAGAGGTTTTTGTACATAGAAACATTGCTAATATGGTCATTCATTCTGATATGAATATGTTGAGCGTGTTAGATTATGCTGTAAATGTTCTTAAAGTAAAACACGTGCTGGTTTGTGGTCATTATGGTTGTGGAGGTGTTAAGGCCGCGATGGGAAATGATTCAATAGGAATAATTGACAACTGGATTCGTCATATTAAAGATGTATACCGTTTACATAATCATTATTTGGATTCTATTCTAGATGAAACAGAACGTTTTAACAAGTTTGTTGAATTGAATGTAAAAGAACAAGTATTTGATTTAGCAAAAACATCTATCGTTCAATCTGCTTGGAAAAAAGGGCAAGATTTAACGTTACACGGTTGGGTGTACGGATTGAACTCAGGATTTGTTACTGATCTTCAAGTAAATATTAGCTCAGATAAAGATTTAGATGATGTGTACCAGTTAAAATTTTAAATCCAAATGAGAAAAGTATTTGTAATTTTAGCTGTGTTAATGGCTGTTTCAATTACGGCTCAAACACATGAAATACTGAAGCATAACGGAGAAAAAGTATTGATTAACTATATCAAAACAGACACTACTTTAATTTACTTTTCCAATCCAAATTCTTCAGAAGAAGGTAAGATTAGTACTTATGCAGTACATTCACTCACGGAGAAATCTACAGGTAAAATACAAGTTGTTTCTTCAAAATTGGAGACAAATAAAGAAGTGATTTTTCTGAAAAATAATGAGATTGATGGTCTTCAAAAAGTAGCGCACATCTCTGTATTTCTTGGAAGGCCTAAAGGAATGTCTTTTAACGATTTGAGTGTTTTTAAAAAAAAGCGTTTACAAGAAAAGGCTATTCAAAAAGGAGCAGTTTTTATTGTAATTACTTCTGAAACTTTCGATACAACTCAAGCTGATTTGTATTCCTACTAATTTATATTGAAAATAAAAAAGCACCTTTTAAAGGTGCTTTTTTGTTTTAGAAATTTAACTAAACTATTCTTTAGTCACAATTTGCATCGTTTCTCTACTGATTTGCTTCAATAAAACAGTTTTATCATTTTCAACAGTTTTAGCTGCTGCATCGTCAAAATGGCGAATGGTGTATAGCGTTACATTTTCTTCAAAATCAACTTTGAATTTTTTCGAAAGTACCGCATTTAAATCATTGAAATTCCCAAATTTATCTTCTACACAAACAGAAAAACTGATTGCAGAATTTTGAATTAAGTTGACTTTAATTTTATGATCGTGAAATAAACCGAAAATTTCACTGATGTTTTCTTCCATTATAAATGAAAAATCAATTGATGAAAGCGAAATTAATAATTGGTTTCGTTTTACAATAAAACAAGGCAAATAGGGCTCTAAATCTACTCCTTTAGAAACACTAGTCCCTTTTAATAATGGATTAATAAACGATTTTACGTACAAAGGAATTTCTTTCTTTTGTAGTGGTTGTAGTGTTTTTGGATGAATTACAGAAGCGCCATAGAATGCCAATTCAATAGCCTCTCTATAAGAGATTTGATTCAATAAGCTGGCATTTTCAAAATAACGTGGGTCTGCATTCATAACCCCAGGTACGTCTTTCCATATAGTTACACTTTCTGCATTCAAGCAATAGGCGAAAATAGCAGCAGTATAGTCAGAACCCTCTCTTCCTAAAGTAGTGGTGAAGTTATTGCTGTCAGATCCTAAGAAACCTTGTGTAATATTTAAAATTTTAGGGGCTATATTTTTCGCAATATTTTTTTGAGTTACTTCCCAATCCACTTCAGCGTCTCTGTAATTAGCATCGGTTTTGATGAAATTTCTAACGTCTAGCCATTGGGTTTTGATTCCCATAAAATTCATAAAATGACTTAGAATTGTAGTAGAAATTAATTCTCCAAAACTCACGATTTGGTCGTAAACAAAATTATAATTTGGGGATTTATTGTGCGCTAAAAAGTATTCTAAATCAGCAAACTGATCGTTAACAGCTGTAAATACAGGATCTTTGTCGTTTTCAAACAAATCCAACAAGATTTGATTATGGTATTTTTTTATTTCTTGAACAGATGCACTTAACTCAGGAGATTTTTCAAAATAATTTTTGATAACTAATTCTAACGCATTAGTTGTTTTTCCCATGGCAGAAACCACTAATAGGACATCTTCATAACCTGCCTTTTGTAATACATCATATACGTTTTTGATTCCATCGGCATCTTTTACTGAGGCCCCGCCAAATTTGAATATTTTCATAATATGTATGCTATTTTAATTTATTTTCAACAAAATAATGGATGCTTTCTTCGTTCATTTGGGCTATTTTCCATTCATTAAAAACCTTCGCTCCTGAATTTTCATAAAATTCAATAGCCGGGGTATTCCAATCCAGTACAGCCCATTCAATTCGTCTTACTTTATCTATTTTTCCCTGCTTAATTATTTCTGAATACAATGCATATCCAATTCCTGTTCCTCTCATGCTTTGTTTTACTACTAAATCTTCAAGATGAATAGTTTTTCCTTTCCAAGTAGAATAACGATAATAATACAAAGCAATACCAACAATGTTTTGATCTACTTCGGCTACAAATACATGAAATAATGGATGAGATCCAAAACCATCACGGATTAAATCATCTACTGTTATAACGACAGCGTCAGGTTCTTTTTCAAAATCCGCTAATTCTTGAATAAGAGCCAAAACTCCTTTCATATCTTCCGGCTTTCCTTTTCTTATTATCATGGTATTTTTATTAATTCAGGTCTTGGATATTAGTTAGTTATATTTAAAATATAAATATTAATTTCATTATAGGTTCAATTGTCGCAAACTAACGAAATATTATTGAAAACATTTTCACAAAATACACGATATTTGTGACTTCAAAACAACTACAACGATTTTGTAATGGAACAAAGAAACACAACTCTAGGAGAATTTATTATTGAAAATCAAACAGCATTTCAGTATTCGTCAGGAGAATTGTCCCGGATTATTAATTCGATTCGATTAGCAGCAAAAGTAGTAAATTATAAGGTGAACAAAGCGGGACTTGTTGATATAGTTGGTGCTGCTGGAGAACAAAATATTCAAGGGGAAGATCAGCAAAAGTTGGATGTGTATGCTAACGAGGTATTTATTCAAACTTTAATAAATAGAGAAATTGTTTGTGGAATCGCATCAGAAGAAAATGATGATTTCATAACTGTTCAAGGTTCTGATAATAGCCATAATAACAAATATGTAGTTTTGATGGATCCTTTGGACGGGTCGTCTAATATTGATGTGAATGTTTCTGTAGGGACTATTTTTTCTGTTTATAGACGTATTACACCTATAGGAACTCCTGTTACTTTAGATGATTTTTTACAACCAGGAATTAATCAAGTTGCAGCAGGTTATGTGATTTACGGAACCTCTACTATGCTTGTATATACAACAGGTCATGGTGTGAATGGGTTTACATTAAATCCTGCAATAGGAACTTTTTACCTTTCACATCCCGACATGAAATTCCCGCAAACCGGGGCTATTTATTCTATTAATGAAGGAAATTACACCCACTTCCCATTAGGAGTAAAAAACTATCTTAAATTTTGTCAATCTGAAGAAGAGGATAGGCCTTATACCTCAAGGTATATAGGAAGTTTGGTTTCTGATTTTCATCGTAATATGATAAAAGGAGGTATTTACTTATATCCAACTTCTTCTAAATCCCCTAAAGGAAAATTGAGATTATTGTACGAATGTAATCCGATTGCTTTTATAGCGGAGCAAGCTGGAGGAAAGGCTTCAGATGGTTTCAATAGAATTATGGAAATTCAACCTACAGAGTTACATGAACGGGTTCCTTTTTATTGTGGTAATTATGAAATGGTCAAAAAAGCCGAAGAATTCATGACAGCTGCCAATCAAATAAAAAGCTCTTAAATGAAAGAGCTTTTTATTTAGTTGAATTGAAAATAATGACTATTTATACATATTTTTCATTTCATAAGTAAAAGTGTCTAAATCTACTTTTTTATCTAACAACCTCAATGCTTTGTGAATGATATAGCCAACATTACTTGGAGTGAAACCTAAAGCAATCCCAAACTTCTCCAATAATTTTTCTTGAATATCACCTAGATGATGGTCAATGTGTACCATTCGCCCTAAGTCATATAAACGTTCTAATCTTTCGTTATAAGAATAGGGTGGGTTAATAGGATACAATGAAGGGTTTTCTAAAATTTCTTCATATTCTGAAGCAGAAATTTGAAGATTTGTAGCTAATTTATCTAGAAAAGCTTTTTCTTCTGCTGAAGAATGTCCATCAGCAAGTGCCACGCGAACTATGGCTGAAAAATGACCTTTGTTTCTTGTTTTGAATTCGCTATCAAATAAATCTGAAAATGACATAATAAATGTGTTTAATTATTACTATAAAGATACAAATTTTTTCAAAAACAGACTACTTTCATTGGTAAATTTGGAGTGTTTTTTATTTGTGAAATTATTTCTTAGGCTATTAAATTCGCCTTTTCAAAATTAATTGTAAGTTTACCAATAATTAGAAATTTGGAAAATATATGTCAGAATTTTGGGTTTACTTTCAAATTGGCCTCCATCATGTTTTAGATATTCAAGCCTATGATCACGTGTTGTTTTTAATGGCTTTGGTTATTCCATTCACTTTTAAAGATTGGCAAAGAATTCTACTTTCAGTAACTATATTTACTCTTGGCCATACAGCTGCTTTAGTATTATCAGTGTATCATATAGTTGTTGTTAAAGCCAATTTGGTTGAATTTTTAATTCCAATAACCATACTGCTTACTGCAATTTATAATTTAATTACTGTTGGTAAATCAACTAAAAAGGACCGAATCAATTGGGTTTTTATGATTACACTTTTTTTTGGTGTAATACATGGATTGGGTTTTTCTAACTATTTTAATACGCTATTAGGCGGTACTTCTAGTTCGAAATTACTTCCTTTGTTAGAATTTGCTCTCGGAATTGAGGGAGCGCAGATGGCTGTTGTAATAGCCGTATTAGTGGTGGCCTATTTGGTTCAATCTGTATTTAAATTTTCAAGACGAGATTGGATATTAGTGGGTTCGGCTTTTGTAATTGGAGTAGTTATGCCTATGATAATTGAAAATGAAATTTGGAATCAATAGTAGTATGGAAGATAAAAAATTAAATAAATATGACAAAGCCTATTTGCGAATTGCAAAAGAGTGGAGTCAGCTATCGTATTGTAAACGCAAACAAGTTGGCGCTATCATTGTTAAAGATCGCATGATTATTTCAGATGGTTACAATGGAACACCTTCTGGTTTTGAGAATTGTTGTGAAGATGAAGAAGGTTTAACCCGTTGGGATGTTTTACATGCTGAGGCTAATGCGATTCTGAAAGTGGCGCGTTCTACACAATCTTGTGAAGGGGCTACCTTATATATTACCCTTTCTCCTTGTAAAGAATGTAGTAAATTAATTCATCAATCGGGAATAAAACGAGTAGTCTATCAAAACGGGTATCGTGATGATTCAGGACTTCAGTTTTTAATAAAAGCCGGGATTGATGTACAGCATATTGCTGTTTTAGAAGAATAATTATTCTTTGATACTATCGTGAACTTGCACAGCTTTGCCATTGTTCCATAGGGAAAGCAGGTCTGTTGCAACTGCTGCTCCACTTCCTGCAGCTATCGTAAGTTGACTTCTACAACCTGCAAGTGTTCCAATTACATATATACCTTCAGTTACTTTATGGTCGGTGTTTTGTAATTGTATGCGTTGTTTTTCAACTAAAGATTTTTGGTGGGGTTCTACAAATTCATTGAGACCTTGAATATTAAATGTGTTGGCAGAACCGATACCTATAATTATGTATTTTGTCTGGTAGGTATTTTTATTTGAAATAACGGTAAATTCGGGAAATGCTCCTTGAATTTCAATTATTTTTTCATTTGGAATTTGAATAATGTGTGGGTACATTTCAGAAAGATGCGCAGTGCTTTCGTGTAATAATTCAGAACCTAATTTGCCAGGAGCAATTCCATATGCATTATTGAAAACCGCTTCTTGTAATGCAGAAGATTTTTGGTGCGTAAAAATCCCAATTTTTTTCTCAGACGCAAAAGGTTTGTTTTTAGCAGAGCCTAAAACAAGTGCGCAGGATATGCCAGACACGCCTCCTCCAATAATTAAGGTGTCATATTGATTATTCATTCATTCTTTTTTCAATCTCTTTTGACATTCTGAAAATCAAAAGAATTAAAATGGCACAAAAAGAGGCCGCAATTCCTATTAAAGCATACATGCTTTCTCCTGCAAATAAATCGTTAAAGTTTAATCGAGTTGCATTAAAAATAAGCAATGCCGACGCTAAAAGAATTAAGACAAGTGTAAAAATTTTCATAAGTTGGGTATTAAAATTCCAATTTTCTTTGACCTAAAAATGGAGTGGTAAATTTATAAAATAAAAAGTTACACAAACAAACCTTTAACATTAGCAGCAAATAATTTAACAGCAATAGCTAAAAGGACTACCCCAAAAGCCTTTCTAATGACTCCAAGACCATTTTTGCCAAGCATCTTTTCTAGTCTAGAAGATAATTTTAAAACAATATACACTAATATTAAATTCAAAATAATCGCAATAAGAATATTGATAGTATGAAATTCAGATCGCAATGAAAGGAGTGTAGTCATAGTTCCTGCACCAGCAATTAAAGGAAAGGCAATAGGTACGATAGAGGCAGAGCTGGATTCTTCATCCCTGTAGATTCGGATGCCTAAAATCATTTCTAAGGCAATGAAAAACAATACGAAGGATCCTGCAACTGCAAATGAATGGACATCGATTCCGATTATTTTCAAAAACTCTTCTCCAATAAATAAAAAGACAATCATAATTATTCCTGCAACTATTGATGCTTTTTCAGATTCAATGTGTCCATGCTTAGTTCGTAAATCTACAATAATAGGTATACTGCCTACAATGTCAATTACAGCAAATAATACCATTCCAACGGTTAAAATCTCTCTGAAGTCAATTTCGAACATATCTTTTTTTTGCTGTAAAGGTACACTTTTAAAGAAATTAATTGGTAATGTGCAACTTGAAGAGGTTAAATTAAAGATCAATTTTGTGTAAATTACTTCGGCTGCTTTGATTACCTTTGTGCTTCATTATTCAATATATGTACCCAATGTTTCAATTAGGAAAAACCATCGTTTCAGAAGAAATACTCGAGAGAGATTTTGTTTGTAATTTATCAGCTTGTAAAGGGAATTGCTGTATCGATGGCGATGCAGGTGCTCCGTTAAGTGAAGAAGAAACAAAAATAATGGAAGAGATCTATCCTAAAGTAAAACCTTATTTACGTCCAGAAGGCATAGCTGCCATTGAAGCGCAAGGAACATGGGTTAAAGGTGAAGATGGTGATTTTGAAACTACCTTAATTGAAGGAAAAGATTGTGCCTATGTTATTTTTGATGGCGCAACGGCATTGTGTGGAATTGAACAAGCTTACAATGAAGGAATTGTAAGTTGGAAAAAACCAGTATCCTGTCATTTATATCCTATTCGAGTAAAAGATTTCACTGAGTTTACTGCGGTTAATTATGACAAATGGGATATTTGTAATGATGCCTGTACTTTAGGTAAAGAATTACAAGTTCCGGTCTATAAATTTGTCAAAGAAGCGTTAGTTAGAAGGTTTGGCGAAGACTGGTATTTGGAGCTTGAAAAAGTAGCAGTTGAATTAAAAAAATAATTCTACAACTCCCTTTTTTTTATAACTGTAGCAAAAGTAAAAAATCCTATATTTTACGGCACTACAACGATTTTTTATCGGTTTTAAAGTATTGATATTTAGCAAATTATGTTTTTGATTTAAAAGCCTTATAATTTTTAACTTTGTTAAAAACTAGGGCTGATTGTGAATAAGTTTGACTTTTATTAACCGCAATATTTCACAATCTTTGTAATCCCCAAACAATCCCAAATTTCACTTATTTTCAATCAAAAAAAATAAACCATAATTATGTCTGCTATCGAACCAATTTTACAAGAAAACAAAGATCGTTTTGTTATTTTTCCAATAAAACACCAAGATATTTGGGAATGGTATAAGAAACAAGAAGCGTGTATTTGGACCGCTGAAGAAATTGACTTGCATACTGATTTGAATGATTGGAATAACAAATTAAATGCAGATGAAAAATACTTCATCAAGCATATTTTGGCATTTTTTGCTGCTTCTGACGGAATTGTAAATGAAAATTTAGCTGAAAATTTTGTGTCTGAAGTACAATATCCAGAAGCGAAGTTTTTCTATGGTTTCCAAATCATGATGGAAAATATTCATAGTGAAACCTATTCTTTATTGATTGATACGTATGTAAAAGACGAAGCTGAAAAACACGAATTGTTTCATGCAATAGAAACGTTTCCAGCTATTAAAGAGAAAGCAGAATGGGCTTTGAAATGGATTAGCTCTGATTCTTTTGCTGAGCGATTGATTGCTTTTGCAGCTGTAGAAGGAATTTTCTTCTCAGGTTCTTTCTGTTCTATTTACTGGTTGAAAAAACGTG
>JACCDZ010733049.1_pt1 | contig 17270 bp, 28 predicted proteins | sample 7449551 | NCBI WGS metagenome assembly JACCDZ01 (sample SAMN15323452, study PRJNA562643) | freshwater metagenome | isolation source: river surface water | place: USA:Blue River Watershed | collected 2017-08-18 | reverse complement strand
CAGAGCCATTTATGAGAGAATTGTAAATGGGTGTGATCACTAAAATAATGTAGCTAAACTATGTTCAGCTTAATCTAATCAATTAGAGCTTTCAAACTCCACCCCCTTGGGGTGTGGGTAATTGATTAATATCGTTGCTATTTGTTTTGCTTGATTATCCGTAATTACCGTAGCCCAACTAGGTATTTTATCTCCTCTATTAAAAACTGCGGTAACTTCCTCTTCTTCGATATCCTCAAACTGAAATCTATGAATTTCTTTCCATTGATGGGTATTCTTTATTTTTGCAGAATACCCAATATCCGTAATAGAAATTAAAATTGTGTCATTTGATATATTTAAATCATTATCTTCTTCAATTGTTTCAAGAGAAACATTTGCGATAAACATTATTTTGATTCATTTAAATAAATAGATGATTTAAATATTTTTCCACCGATTGCAAAAGTAGAAACTCTTACGTCTTTTGTATCAATTACAGCAGATTGATGATTATATTTATTTGGACGATTTTTCCAAGCATTAATATATTCTGGATAATACTGACCTAAACTATCTTTGATATTCATTTGTTGGCTACCACTATAATCAATTCCAACAATTTTATTTTGACTGTTCGTTGTAATAATTGTATTACTTTCTTTTGAATATTTAGCATAAACATAATCATTGTTTGCATTTAGCGAAACTTCTTGTCTTGATACATCTGAATCTGAAACATGATTGATATATGTTTCTCCGATAGTATATGCAAAGGAATTAGTTCCAATACCAATAAGTAATAATGTCATAATTTTTTTCATATTTTTCCTTTTACCAAGCCCAGAATGGACCAGTACCTAAATTAGATTGAGAGCCGTTAAATACAATTTGAACAGTTTTTCCAAAGAAGAACGGTAATCCATAGTCAATAAATTGTCCACCAAATCCACTAGGAATAGTTGTTCCTAAGTTATTATAAGCTGTATTTCCACTATTAAGCAAATTAATTGTGTTTGCAATATTTATTGTTGTATTTACTATTGCATTATTTGAATTAAAATTACCAATAGTTAAAGCTTGTGTGCTACTAGGGCAAAACCATGATGTATATGGTGAATTACAGGTGTTAATCCCTGAATTTGATAATGATAGTGTATTTGTTCCTGTATCTAAAAATGCTGAATAATTACTATTATTATATGTTGCATTAAATACTGGTAATCCAGATGAGTAAGTTGCATTATACTTATTTGCTACTGAAATAGTATTATTAGAATTAGTATTAACTCCAAAATTTAATATTCCAGTTACATTTGAGGAACCATTATTTGAAACAGAATTAAATGATATTGTTAATCCATTGTTATTATTTGGTAGAAATGCAATAGGATTTGCAACTTGGTTACTTGTTGGTAGATTGTATGGAGTGCAACTATTATCAAAACAACTAAAATATTGACCACCATCCTGAGCATATACACCAACCCCTAAAATTCCATTATAACCAAATGATGTTGGATCGCTTGCAGCATTAGCACATGCTGATGGTGGAGTTTGAAAGCTTGCATCAATTATTTGAATTGGTATATTGTTCGCAATGGCATCTGATGATAGTTGAACATTGGAATTATATACTCCACCCCAATTTTGGCTTCCATCACCATAACTAACACATTCAGCAACATATTTTTGATTTGTTGTTTGAGGAATAAGTGAATTAATTGTGTTTTGGCTTATCGCAGAACTAAAAACTCTTAATCCATATGATCCTGTATCAACCAAAATATCGTTAACAGTTGAACAATTATTGTTATTTGTATCACAAATTGTAACAGATACGCAAGGGGCATTGACATTACTACACACTCCACTAGAGTTAGGTGTAACAGAAATATTCATTGCCTGACTTGGATTTGAACTGCCTGAATCTCCACCACTATTACATGCAGACAATAATGTTAAGAGGGCTGTTGCTAATAAACTTTTCTTAATAATTTTCTCCTTTTTAAGACTTAATTATTTCCATTATTTTTTTAGCTTTAGAAATAACTCTATTAAATTTTGTTTCATTATTAATTTTATTTATTCTAATAATATTATTCGAATAATTAAAATTTAAACCGTGTTCTTTTTTTAATTTTTGACACATTTCCTCAATATTTTTGTATTGATCATCATTTTTCATAAAAATATCACCAATTTTAAGTGTTTCTTTTTCTAGTTTTGCAGATGTTATACTAAATTCATTATATTCTTTACTTGTTTCTAAAATATATGATAATAAGATATTTAGAATTTTCCCTTGTGTTAATTTTTGAACTAATGGCAAATCTTTTTCTTTGATTAGTATTTTGTTATTTAATCTTTGAGATGTTGAGTTTATAATTTTATGTTTTCTTTTATTTTTTAACATTAAAATTAATTCACCAGGATTAATAATATTAATTAAAATATATTTTTGATCAATAGAGCTATTAATTTCATTTAGAGTCATTTTATTATAATATTGTTTAATTAATAAATGCACTAAAGAATCATTTTCATTGGGGTATATTTTATTTATTTCATCAAATATAATTTTCCTTAATGCAAACTCATTAAAATATGCATCAAAATTAATAACAGAAAATTTATTTTCAGATAAATCTAACATTGCTTTTGAATATATTTTCTCGATAGAAAATTTAATATTTTTAATTAATTCTGTTAATGATATATCTTTCATGTTTTTTCCTCTTTTAAAAGATATATTATAACATATTTAATAATATACTGTTTATTTTTTTAAAAATCAAATATAATACAAAAAAGCCCCATTGGGAGCTTTTGGTTATTTCATTTTATTTTTTGATGTTTCAATAAAATCATCTTGAATTTTTCTGACTTTTTGAATTGTTTCTTCTGTCATTTTAGTGATTTTATCCATTCCATCTTTATATTTTTGAGTTAGTTCAACTTTCATTTGTTCCGCCGTTTGATTTAGATTGTCAAAATAAACCCCAGATTTAAAGCTATCACTAATTGTTTTTTTAAATTCATCAAAATTAAAGTTCATAAAGGATTTTTGATATTCTGCAAAGTATTCTTTTTGGTCTTTTTCATATGGACATTTATAACTATCCATTAAATCCTTTTGTTTTTTCATAAATTCATTAATATGAGCAAAATAATCTTGATTAAACTTAATTAAATCTTGAAATAATTCTTGTGCATTTTTCATAATTTTTCTCCTAATGTTAAATATACCCTTATTATATTGCACTGCACCAAATTTGTCAAATTTATTTTGATTTTTTATAAAATTATTTCCCCTTATCTATAATTCTAAATTTGTTTGTTAAAATATAAGTGTTATCTTGCACCGCTTTTGCTTCTATTAAAATTTCGCTAAAAGTATAAAGTTGTGATACACCTAATAATTTTTTATCACACATACTTATCCCAGTATATTTTTGATTTGTTGTTTCAATACATTGTGTGCAAGATTTCCATATTACCTCATCATTTTCATCTCTTCCTAAAACACAATCCCAACTATAAGAGCTATTTATTATATCATAATTTGGAGCATTAATAATATCTAGTCCTGGTGCAACAGTTGAACTAACTAATGAATTTACACTATATTCTTGCTCATCATTTAAAAAAACATAAATTCTATCTAAATAATCTTGATAATATGGACAATCTTGATAATTATTTAAAATGACACTTTTGATTCCATTCATTTCATATGTTGGACTGTTTTGTCTTGCGTGCTCTATAAAAGACGTAATTAATTTTCTGTAACTATTTATAATTGCAAGTTTTAAATAGCTATCTTTTAAATATGTCAAAATTAATGAGTGGCAAATTTTGTCTTCTGGATCGATATATTCTTGGTAGTTTCCAGCAGGCAATGAATTTGGGGTTTTTCTGATAATATCATGCATTGAAGTTACATTTTTAGCTCCAGATGGACCCATTGAGAATGGATCTTTTGGATTCCAATCAAAACCATTAACACTGCTTGCAGGAGTTGCTATTTGTAAAAGAGCAAAGTTTTCTGGTGGAATTTGACTCCGACTATTAAAAACTAATTCATTTGCATATAGATTGCCTTGTGAATGTCCTATTATAACAAAATATTTATCTTTTGCGGTTTTTAGTGAGGTTATTCCTGATTGTTTTTCAAAATCTTCCAATATTTTATCAAAATTAAAACCAGAATGATCAGTTAAATCATTAAGGTATTTTTTTACTGAATTAGACAAATTAATATATTCTTCTGAATCCTTTGGATAGATAAAACCATATACTTCCATTACGCTATCAATAATATCTTCTAATTCGAAATTATATTTTTCACTAGCTTTTTGGAGTAGAGAATCCATTATTTGCTTAAAAACTCCTAATTCAATTGGAGATGGTTTTTCATTGTAGAGTAAAGATATTGTAGGTGATATTAAATTCCCATTTACATGATTTTGAGAATTTAAATATTTGTTTAAATTTTCTGTATTTTTATCAGCTTCTTGCCTCGTTGTATTTATTCCATTAATGTAATATTGATACATCTTTATTTTGCTTGTATTTGCTTCACTTGTATTAACAAAGAAAGATAATGTTAAAAAAATTAGTTTTTTCATATTATTTTTTCACCTGAATATATTTTGCACATTGTTCTGATTCTGAATAATTAGAATTTAATTCAATATAATTATCATTATCATAATTATATCCATAATCATGATAAAAAACATGTCCACCTAAATTATTATCTGCCTGTTGGTTTAGAGATTTTAATTTTGGTATTCCTTTTATAATTGATAGTTGATCTTGTAGCATTTTATAGCTGTCTGCGGTATCCATAAAGTTGTCTAAACAAGATGAGCCAGCTGACCATCTATAAGTATTTCTTAAAAATGCTTGGGAATCTTTATCTGCTAATGCTTGTAGAGCCAAGCTATCATAATAAAACATTTTAATAGCAAAAACATTCGCAGTTATATTACTTTCTGCAATACTATTGTGAACCAGATCTAAATACACGTCAGGAATTCCTAACTTATTTGTAACTGGAGTGCCAAATAATTCACTAAGTTCTTGTTCTTTTGTTAAACTAATTTCATTTTTTGTAATACTTGATTCAGAAAACCCTAAATTTGTTGCAAAATTATATTCTTTATATGTTTTGGGATTAACTTTATTATTTTGATCTTGATCCATAGTGTTATATAGTAATATCCCACCAATAGATAAAGCAATAATTGCTGGAATTAATATTTTATTTTTCATCGTTTATTAGACCTTTTATTATATCGTTATCATTATTATATAATTTAAAATCTAATTTGTCAATTTAAAATTATTGTTAATCTAACATAACTTTTCTTAAATATGATATAATATTAATATAAAATAATTGATAGGGAAAATATGAGTAATTGCAAACATTTAAAAGTTTCAGGTTCAGGAATTAATAAAGAAAAAGATAATAATGGTGTAATGAGAGATTATATTAACAGTATTATTTGCGTAGATTGTAGTGAAACATTGATCACACCACCATTAACTATTTCAGAGGCTAAAAAAATCTGGCAAAAAAATTTTATTGATTAAAATTTAAAACATAAGCGCCAGGAGATGGTTTATCGTTTGCTGATTGTTTATATTTTTTTACACTCGTTTGAATTTCATTTGCCAATTGAGTTAAATCATTATATTCCTTAATAAATGATTCATTTAACTCATGGAATTCATGATTTTTAATTAATTCTTTTAATGAGTATTTACTAAATGCTTTAATGTGATTATTCCAATAGTTATATCGATTAGGTATTTCAGTATATATATCAAAAAAGTTATCAATTTTATCAATAAGATCTGGATATTTACTTATAAAATTATCATCTGATGCAAATTCAAGAATTTCATTTAATCCAGTTTCTGCAAAATATTCAGTTATCAACTTATAGTTATTCACAAATTCGTCTGATTTATTTAATTGGGGAAAGTAACTAATATTTATATAATTTAATAATGGTTGTTCTTTAATTATTTTAGGATCTATTTCTTCATTTAGTAATCCGCCCAAAGTATAAATATCAATTAGTTCTCGATTAAACATAATGTTTAATTCAGCCAAATCAAAAATTTCAATATTTTTCATATTCCACTATCACTCCCTAGATTTTATGTGTACAAATTAACCTTAATTTTTTTCTCTTATTAATTAGCATTAATTCTTTTGAATAACTATATTCTTTAATGGCAAAATAAATATTTAATATCATTAAAAAGAATAAAAATACCGACAATAAAAATAAATGCAACAAGATTGTTTGCATTAACAATATAAGCATCGTAATGCTAATTATAACAAATAAAATAGTAATATTACTCACTGCTTTTTTTCCATAAATATACAGCAACAATTAAAAAACAAAATACTATAAATGTTAAGATTTTAGCCATTTTACCATAACTATTATTATTTTGAGAATAGTTATTAATAAAGGCTTCATCATCTGATTTAACTGGCTCACTTTCAGCAAGTGGTTTTTCTACTACGTCTTTGGCATTGGATGCATTTACGACAGTTTGAGAAGCATTCGCTGATTGAATATTATTGTCAAAATTAGAGAAGTCTTCTCCAAATGATAAATTAATACTCAATATAAAAGATACCATAATGATGATAAATGTTTTTTTCATGTTTGCTGTTTTCATTAATATAATTTCTTGAATATAACATACATAATTTAAATAAATCAAATTTAATTAGCTATTCTTTAATAATTTGTTGTGGTTCTTGGATTTAGATATTAAAAAAGCAGCTCATAAATGAACTGCTCAGGCTCGACCCTTCGTGGTCTGCTCCCTTATTTATTAGCAATTAATTATCATTCGAGGATAATTATTCAGGAAGAATAGTTACGACCCGTATTACGGCACATTAATCTGCATTAATGCTCCATTCCCGATAGATTAGACTATATTTAAAAATTTGTCAAAAAACCATGCTTTAATTTTATTTTCTGATTTTTGATAACTTTTCTCGACAATAATTTCTTTTGGAATAAAAAAGGTATTTGCATAGAAATTAAATTTATAATTGTGATTAAACATATTTAAGATCACTCTGATTTCCTTTTGCCGTTTTCATTGCAATTGTGGTTTGATTATGTCCATTAACATGATTAATAGATACAATAAAGTTTTCATTTGAAACCGTATTATTTAATTGACGAGTAGATAGGGATTTATAATCAGGGTAATATTTTCCAAGTGCAACTTTTAATTCGTTTTCATCTATTGTTGAATCATATTTTAATCCAATAATAACATTTTTACTATCAGTAGTTATAATTGTATTGTTTGATGTCTTATAAATTTTTTCATTGATTCCATAATAATAATTCATCTCTTCTGATTGAACTATTTTAGAATCATTCAAATTATTATCATATGTTTCACCAATAGTATAAGCATAAGAGCTTCCACTAATTAATGCCAATGACAATAATGTCAATAATCTTTTTTTCATTTGTTTTCCTTTAAGTTTTAATATTAAAATACCATATTATACTGCACTGCACCAAATAAGTCAACTTTTTCTTAAATTTTAGTATTTTTTATTGAAAAATTGATAGTGTTTATAAAAATTAACTTGATTAAAATACTCTATTTATGTTATAATACATATAGATTTAATTTATTTTAGAAAGGTATTAAATGGAACAAAATCTATCATGTTTAGAAAAATTAAAACAAGCTCGTGTTGCAGCTATTAAAGATAAAAATATTGAATTAAGTTCTTTATTTGCTTATATTTTATCCGCAGCACAAGCAACAGCGAAGGCAACTAAAAAAGAAATCGATGACAATGAAATTCTACAGTTAATTAAAACTGAGATTAAGTCATTAAAATCTAATTTCTCAGGTATTAAAGAAAAAGTTGATGGAGTAGAAACTGGAGTTGTTTTTAATTTGCCAGAAGAAAAGTTAAAAGAGTTTCAAGTTAAGATTGATTCCTTGGAAAAACTACTTCCAAAACAACTATCTGAAACTGAATTACGCGATATTATTGAAAAACTGGTAAAAGTAGATGGATTAAATAATATGGGATTAGTTCAAAAGCATTTAAAAACCAATTATTTAGGTTTATATAATGGTGGAGATGTAGCAAAAATTTTAGCAAAAATTTAATTTTTAGCTATTCTCTGATATAATTATAATACTAATTTATATCGGAGAATTTTAATGATAAAAACGATGATAACAATGTGTCGCCTTGAAAAAACTAATGAGGAAAATTTATTAGCTGATAAAGTTTTTTTTGAATATATTAAGAAAGACTTTCCAAAAGCTAAAATAACTCCATCATTTGGGTTTTGGAAAGAAAGCAATGTTGATGAGATTTTTTTAGAACCAGGTTTCACAATTACAAATTTAAAGCCTAAACAATTAGAAAAATTGAAAGAAGTTGTTGCTAATCCTTCAAAAATAGGCTTGGATGGACATGCACAACAAGGATTTATTGAAATTGTTGATAATAAAATCAATACATATCGTTTGGAAAATGATCATTTTGAAAAATGTACAGGTCGTCATCCATTAGATTGGGGGCAAGATTTAGAATATCAAATTGAAGTGCCAATTAATTCTTCACGTTGTCTTGCTGATAAAGAACATGGTGGAACTATTTTAAATAATTCTATTATATGCTGTACCAATAAAAAAGATTATATTGAATTAAGTACTAAATTAGAAAGCAAAGATTTTGAAGATGGTAATATATTTGAAAAATCTTTAAATGATATTCAATCTGATGATAATTTCAAAAATTATTTAAGTGAGATGAAGAAAATAAATAATAAAATATCTATAGACATTAAATCTAAAGATTATACCATAAATTAAGGAGTTTTTATGACAACAGGTTATATTTTTGAACATGTTTTTTCTAAATTGTGTCTCGGAGATGTAAAAGCTTTTAAAGCACAATTTGAAGCAAACATTAATAATTATTTAAAAGTTACTAAAAAAAGCAAAGAGGATGTTATTCAAGAGTTAATTTTGAAAGCAAGAGAAAAGAAATATACTCTTATTTTGGATCAATTAGAAAGAGGACTTCTCTAATGAAAACTATTATTGCTGGATCAAGAGAAGTTTCAGATTTTATTTGGTTTAATAATATTTTAATTAGTGTTCTACACGAAAACAATATTAATTTATCTGAAATTGTGTCTGGAACTGCGAAAGGAGCTGATCAATTTGGAGAAAGATTCGGCGCAGAAAACAATATCCCTGTAAAAAAATTTCCAGCCGATTGGAATAATCTTAATGTTGAAAATTGCTCTGTTGGAACTAATGCCAAGGGTTATAAATATAATAAGGGTGCTGGACATCAAAGAAATCAGAAAATGGCTGAATATGCTGACTTATTAATCGCTTTTCACTATGATAATAGCACTGGAACGAAAGATATGATTAATAGGATGAAAAAGTTAAATAAACCTGTTATTGTAGTCGTAATTGATAAAAGTTGGAATGCATTTATTAACTATGATTATTATATTAAAAAAGAATTATTTTGAAAAGTAATTATTGCTCTCTCTCGAAACGATATAGGTATTTAAGTCCTATATTTTTTCATGCCCAAATTAAAAATAACTTTGTTTGGGAAGATGCTGATGGCATATTGCATGATGAATCGACATCTGTTTTAAAATATAGATTAAAAATCTACAATAATGTATTTTCTAATAATGAACAAGTTGATCAAATGTATATTTCTAAATATACCGACGGACATTATTTGCTTTTTGAAGATTATATTCAAGGTCCTGGTATAACTATTTTATCTGCAAGCAATTCAATTGATTATTTGAAATATTTAGCTTATGAAATTTTAACTAAAAGAATTTTCTAGGCTCAAAACCCTTTATTTATTTGACTTTTATAATTCCATTAATTTAACATAGGTTATTATAAATTAATTAATGGAGCAAAAACTTGACAAATGAAGAAGTGATGAAATGTTTAGGCTTTCTAAAACAGGATGAGGATTTTCTTTATCCGCATAATCAAGAGTTGAATTTAATCATTAAACAATCTTGTGATTGGTTTGGAAAAATTAAATTAAAGCTGTCTTATAACCTAAATAATATATATAAAGAAGAAACACGAAAAATCTATAATAACATCAATTATTTTAAACATTATTTGTGTGAAAAAGTTCATGAGATAAAATCAATTGATTTTTTAACTATGAATGACTGGATCAATAATTCAGTGTATAATACAAAAGAAGATCTTACGAAATATCACTATATTAAAAAATTCGGTGAATTGCAAATTGATATAATCTTTTACGGAATAGATTATTTAAAGACTGGATCAATTTCTAATTTGGGAATGAAATTTAATGTTTTTTTCAAGCACGCTAAAAAATTAATTTGGAAAACAACAATTCCAAAATCTTTTGATTTATTAAAAATTGTATCAAATCCGAATAATTATGCTTTTAGTCACGACTTGGTTTCAAATGTTTCGGTAAAAGATTTTATTAATATTGGATTTAAACAGAAATCTCAAAATATTTATGATTCTATTCAATTAAATCAAGATAATCAACTATCAAATTATTTAGAAAGAAATATTAAAAGTAATTATGCTGATTCAGAATTCACATATCAAATGAATTTACACTCAGAAAATTATAATAAAGCTATTATTATTGATGCGTATGATTGTAATTATAAAATAGAAGGTCTTCATAATCATTGCTATAAACCATTTATTACAGGTTTTGATAGATTTTTAATAGATGCGTTATAAACATATATTATATTGATTTTATAAGTAATAAGAATAAGAAGATTAATCTTCTTATTTTTGATTTGTTGTTAGGAAAAGTAATTAGTTGTCAATAGAAAACATTTTGAATTGTTATTTGGTGCTACGCACATGAAGAATTATAAAGACAATTGTTAATAGGAATTCTTATGTGGCTTCGCAATTGTCAATTTAAAATATAATTTTCTTTATTTAATATGTTTTCTTAACTTTATATGTTTTAATATATGTGTTTGGTTTAACTTTTGTAGTAATAATATAGTAATACTCGAATGTAATCTAATTTTTCTGACTAATTGTATGATAAACTTCTTGATCTTCTATATATTCTATATCGTTTAAAATTTCTTCTAATGTCTCTTGAATACTTGATGTTATTATGTTGCTATAAAATTGGATGTTATTACCCTGGCTTAATGCAAATACTAAGCATTGTTGTTTTGTCTTGTTATTTAGAAAATTATAAAATGGAATATCTAAATCAAACAAATCGAATTGTTGACTTTCTTTATAATTATTTAATGCCAGAATCAATTCTTCTTCTATATTTCTTTTTTTCAACTCATTTATTAATTCATCAATATTTCTATCAGCATTAATTATATTAAAAAAATACTCTATTTTTATTTCTTCTTTATTATCACATGTAAAAAACTTTATTATCATCTGTATAGACCTTTCTTTTTTAATGAATAAGTGAATTTCATCTTATTCAATTGTAAAACAAACACTTTTACTCATTTTTTGCGATATATTTTAAAAATATGTAATTAAATTTTGACATATTTTTTTAAATATGTTTAAATAATCATAACACATTTTTTAGGAAACACAAAATATGAATAAAAAACTAACGGTTAATTTACTTTTATCTCTTGGTATGTTTACCTCTTTATCTGCTTGTAATAGCGGAAGTGGTAGTACCTCTGGGGTATCTGGATTAAATTCTGCATCTGCTAATTCTATGGCATCTATTGGAGCGCAAGCTGCAACATCTGATGTTTGTAGTGGAATTGCAGAATGGAGTCCTTCAAAAGTATATGCAACAGCTGGTTCAACTATTGTTTATCAAGGAGTTGAATATAAAAATAGCTGGTGGACTCAGAATGAAAAACCTAGTGATAGCGGTCAATGGGGTGTTTGGAAGGTTGTACAGAAGTGTGGTAATATTCCTACACCAACTCCAACTCCGACGGTAACTCCTCAACCGACACCAACAATTACGCCAACCCCTACACCTAGTCCAACACCAGCTCCCTCTGGAGATTATCCATTATATCCTAACGGTTTAGGAACATATACATCTGGAACAATCGTTCAGGGAAGTGATGGATCGTTATATAAATGTTTATCTGCTGTTGTAGCTCCTTGGTGTAATAGTCCAGCTGCATGGGCTTATGATCCAGCAACTGGTAGCGCATCGAATCAAGCTTGGGTAAAAGTAGGAGATGGTCCTATTCCAACGCCTACGCCAAGTCCAACACCGACAGTTAATCCTACTCCTACACCAGAACCGACAATAACTCCAGTACCACCAACGCCAGCTAATGGTCAAATAGTGGTAGGTTATATTGATGGTACTGCAACAGGTGCATTCGCTGCAATTCCAAATTCAGCTTTTTCTAAATATGATGTAATTGTTGTAGGATTCTCTTCTTGTAATGCTGGGAATGTTAATTGTGCAAAAGATGCAGATGCAAGCTTATTACCTATTTTCCAAAAAATCTCACAAAATGCTAAACCTAGTGCAAAAATGCTTTTAAGTTTAGGTGGAGAAAATGGAAGCCATTCATTTGCGACTAATGTTTCATCGAGTATGCCAACTTTAGCTAATGCCTTAATTGCTGATATTAATTACCTAAATAGTCAAATTGTTACTCCAATTAAAATTTCAGGTATCGATTTAGATGTTGAAGCATCAAATAGCGGTGTAAATTTAACTCCATTAGCACAAGCAATTCATGCTAAAGGCTACACAGTTTCAGTTGCTCCACAAGCTTCAACTAATGGTATTGGTACATCTAATCCTGGCTCTCCATCAAGTGTTAGTCCAACTAAACCAGCTAATTTCATTATGACTGCATCTGGAATGTCGAATAATGACTATGGTCCAGCTGTTGCTCTTGGTTATGTTGATTATATTTTCTTGCAAGCATATAATTCTGGATCTGGCGTAATTCAAATCAACGGAAGTAATGAGGGATTACCAAGTTTCCATCAAAATATGGCACAAGTTATGAATAATTTAGTTAGTTCAAATTGTGGCACATTAAATACATCAACTAATTTATATGCAAATGGAAATCAAGTATGTATTCCGCCAAAAACTAAGATTGTAATTGGAACTGTTGCTAATAAAACTGCTGGTGGAGCTGCTACGATGTGGCAGAATGAAGTCCAAACAGCTGCTGGGAATGCTGCAATATTATCTGCATTTACATCATCAGTGCAAGTTGCAAAACAATATCAATATTATGGTGGTGTAATGGTCTGGGCACTTGGAAATGATTACTATCCATCAGCATGGGGTAATAATACTTGGGACCCAATCGGCGCATTTACAAACAATATTGCTAACTTAGCATTCTGAAAAATGAGATAGGTAAAAACCTATCTCAAATTATATTTAAATCAATTAATTTCTTTTATTAATTTTTCAATCCAATCATTTTCAGAATAATAAAATTTTTTTTGATTAAAATAAGCAAAATCATTCCAGAAAATTAACTGTCTATCAAATAAATCATCAAACATGGAATTAATTTTAAATAAATTCATTTCAAAACTTTGAGCTTCAAAAATGAAATTCTTTTCTAAAAGTATGTCTTGAGCAACTCCAATTCCAAGCATTTTAAGAGCATTGTGATTATTTTTAAACCAATCATTTTGTTTTAGCAAATTATATGCAAGTATTCTCTTATCTGTTTTTATAATTAATTCCTCCACTTCCAATTATGGTCTTTACCCTGAAAATACTTATCAATTTTTGGAGTTAAGTACTTCTTTGTTAAATATTCTATTACAGCACTAATTACTGCAAAAACAATTAATTTTAATATAATTTTCATATATAATCCTTTTTAAATAATTAATAATCATAATGATTTTAATTCCCTCGAATTCGATGGAATTAAACCCTCTTTTTTAATCTCCAAATATAATTCCAATCTTGTTTTCTATTTCCATGAAATCATATAAATTCAAGTCAATGACAGATTTTCGTCTAACAGGCAATTTAGGGATATGTTCTTTTGGAATACGGTCTAATTCTTCCGCCGTAAATTCTTTATCAACTAATCTTGTTGCAACAAATGAACCAAATTTAAAGAATGCTGGAAATAAATTCCAATCAATTCCTTTCTCTTTCATCATTTCAATTTTTTCTAAACTGTTTTTAGCGTGCATTTCTGAGGCTGAATAATGTGCTCCAGTTGCCATTGAGATAGAGTTTTTCTTTGCATCAATTGTTCGCCAGAGTACAGCATTCGCTGCTTCAATTTTACTCGGAACTTGAAATACTCGGCAATCAAATATTGCAAACTCGGGAACTAATTTAGCAGATAGTTTTTTACTTGCTAACTGATTAAATTTAGCCGTAGTCAAAGAAGAAATTACCGAGATTAATTTCTGGGTTTTTCCATCAAAAAATACTTCTTTTTCTGGATCGTCCGAATATAAAACTAAAGTAATTTCATCTGATTGTGTATATCCAATTTTAGCATTAGTTTCTTTAACTAAAAATTTAGTTACATCAATCATAATATGCGAAAAATCATTATCATAAGGTTTAGCTAGTCTTTTAGTGTATTTACTAAAATTTTTACCATCAATTCGAACAATAATTGGTTTTCCTGAATCTAATTTATTACTCATTTCCCCAGCTTCATACATTTTCATTCGATTGCCAAATTCATCTATCATATAATTCCTTTAATATTTTATATATTAATAATATTATAACATAAAATGTGAAATTATTTTATATTTATTTCAACAATATAGTAAATAACTGATGGATAAATGTATTTTTGTGTTATAATATCTCTATATTAAATAATAAAAAAGGCTTTTTAATGACAACAAAAACTGGAATTCGCTCAGAAATTATTTTATCTTCAAACGAAAATAACTTAAATAATCTTAGTTTTTTAATTTTTAGTGCATCTGATAATTCTTCGGGTTTTAATAAAGAACAATCTATATCAGCTATTAATATTTTTTCAAATTATATTAAAAGACATTCACCATTAATGAGTAAGTACATTAACGATTTGTTAAGTATCAATGATAGTAAAACTTTAAATAAAATACACTCATTAATTTCAGATACATTCGGCAATGAATATCTTGCTGATATAGTGGTTTGGGGACGTGCAATTAAAGACAATGATGACGAAACAATTGAATATGGAGATAATTATTATTCTTTTGCAATTGGTGTTTCAGTTGATTCGGATAATAATTTAAATTATGGCACATTTTTCTCAAGCGATGGATATATTTTTGATGATGATTTTTATCTTGAAGCAAAACCATTCATTATGAATTTATTAATGAATGATGAATAATTGATTTAATTAAATAATATATTGTATTATCTCTTCAAACCCAATTAAACATTGGGTTTTTACTAATTATTTCAATAAAAAATTTGACAAAAAATTGGTGATTTGTTAATATTTAATTATAAAAAATATTTTTATTAAATTTATTTTTAGGAGTATAAAATATGTCAAGAACATACAGAAGATTAGATGTCCCACAAATTGATAAAAGTTATGGAAGATTTACTTTTTCTCAGATTGGATTAACAAAGTATGGAAGAATTTATTCTAATGGATCAACTATTGTCAAGCCATATACTTTTTTAAAAGACATTAAAGAGTGGGAAAATTATATTTTAAAATATCCAATGGAACAAATTAGAGATAGTCATAGATTTAGCTCTCATTTATCAAGTACAAATAGAAAAGATATGCGCAGAGAAACAAGAAGCTCTATCAAAAAAGAAACTCGTAAATTATTAAAACAACAAGATTATGATAATTTTTGCCAACAGAAAATTCAAGCTTATTCTAATGTTTGGGATTACGATTGATAAACAATAGAAAAAGAGAAATATTAGCCAATAATTAAATATTATTGGTTTTTTATTTGACTTTTATGGTGCAGTGCAGTATAATGATGGAAGTAGAGAATAATTCTCTATTTTTTATGAAAGAAAAACTATGAAATTATTAAAAACTCTTTGCCGTAAATACATTGCTTTATGTAATAATATTGTTACATTGGAATCTATGCATTATGCAAAACCTATCACTAAAGAAACGTCAAAATAAAAAAGAATTATTTGTAATAGTAATTTTTTATTAAGATATTTTAAGAGTTGTTTGATTAACAGCTCTTTTTTTATTGACAAACATAAGGATTTTATGGTAAAATTCGTCATATTAATTTAAAAGGAATACTTATAGTGAAAAAATTTATTATCTTAAATTTAATTCTGTTTAGTTGTTTTGCTGCTGCTGGTACTACTGCTGACCAAAATGATTTTGAGCAAGGAGAAGATGCAGGAATTAATTGGGCATTAATTTTTAATGATAATAGTAATGTTTCGACAAATCTTTCACCAGAATCACAAAGTCTTTTATTTTCTTCATTAAATACATCCCACTAAAATATTTAGGGAGTTTTAATAACTCCCATAAAATATTATTTTGTTAGAATGCATGTCAAAAAACCATTAACAAAACCACTTGTAAATAATTTAATATAATGAATTGTTGCTTCATAGTGAAATATTAAACCAAAGATAAAAAATAATATAAGAACTGATAGTAATATTGCTCCCTCAGTAATAGAATATAGAACTAATTCATTATATACATTATCGTCATTTCGTTCTTTTTGTTGTAGTGTATTCATATTAAGACCTTTCATAATCATTATTAAGCTTTTTAGTTTTTTTAGAGATGACATCATTTTCTTGTTTTTGATGTTCTGAAATAATGTCTTGAATTTTTTCATCTAATTTTTTATTTTGTTCAACTGGATCAATATCCATATTTAGTAGGCTTATAAAGCCCTCTTCTTTATCTGTTAATTTCTCAATTGTTTTAGAAATTAATTTTTGGTCTAATTTTGATGTGATATTTAACGTATTAAACACTTTTACTTCGGCAATTCCCAATCCAGCCAAAATAATAGCTCCCATGACCATTGAACCAAATTTTTTATTTCTTTCATCTGGTTTATAAATTTCTTTTAAATTATTTTTAAACCCAGAAGCTTTTTCTTTTGCAAAATCCATTGGCTTCACTAGGAAGCCTTTAATTACATCAGATTCAATCATAGAGATATTAGCTAACACATTCTCCATAGTATTGGCTTCTTGTTGTAGTGTTAGCACTTGATTATCCAGTTTATCTTTTAATTCAATTAATTGT
>JACCDZ011417710.1_pt1 | contig 17276 bp, 18 predicted proteins | sample 7449551 | NCBI WGS metagenome assembly JACCDZ01 (sample SAMN15323452, study PRJNA562643) | freshwater metagenome | isolation source: river surface water | place: USA:Blue River Watershed | collected 2017-08-18 | reverse complement strand
GGTTGATCCGTTCAGCGTTGGCGTACTGATGTTGGCGGCGCTTGCCGTACACGTCACCAAGCTTAAGGATTGGCTTTCAAACGATGCGTTTTTCTACGCCGTCTTTGCTGTGATCGCGAGTGTGGCGGTTCCGGCGCTGGGCTTGTTTCTTGTATTTGCCAGCTTGATTGCGCCAGCGCTTTGGGTTCAAAGAGGGTTCAACTCATGGGCAGCCATAGGTACTGCCTCACTTTTTTGCTGGGTCGGCCTTCTCCTGTCGTGGGTGGCCGACACGCCAAGCGGGCCAACAGTAGTGATGACATTGGCCATTTTTGGCGTCTGCGCCTTGTTTCGTCGACAGACTGCATGATCTGAGTCTAAAGATCCCTCGTCTTGATGAGTTCGAATCCCCGACACCACCAAAATCAGGGGGTCTGAAAACTGAGCGAGTTAGTTAAACAATCTCCTCTGCCCCGCCAAGATCAATTCGAACTGATTCCAAGTCGTTCGAACAATTTCAAATCCGTTCTGGGCCTCCCAAGGCGCCCCTAGAACACCTTCCGGACCAGGCTGGCTTCTTCGTAGGCCTCAATGTCCTTGAGCCGGTAAAGGACCTTCCCCACGATCTTCAAATACGGCGGCCCCTCGCCGACGGTGCGCCAGCGCTGAAGGCGTGCGACCGAGCAAACCCAGCGATCGACCAGCATTTTCTCGGTCAGGAGTTCCCGGCTGGGTTCGGCCGGGACCGCTGGAGCTTGGAATAGGGGCTCTGGCTTGATCTCGCTTGCTGCCGTTCTGGCGATGCCGTTGGACAGTACGTCTTGTACGTACCGGGTGCTCTCGGTCCGCAGATTCGATGAAGACGACTGGTGGTAGCCAATGGGTTGTCCGCTGAGTGAGCGTGTAGTGATTTCATAGAGGTTCATACCGGTTTTCTGAGCGTCTTTTCTCAGCAGGGGTGGTCTTGCACAGCAACTGCACCATTCAAAGAACTGGTCTATGAAACCGCGCTTCACCCGGCTGCCGGTGCTTGACGCCGAAAGCCGTTGCCTTGGTTTTGTCATATATTTCGACGATAATCGAAATATGGAAGAAAAAGACGTTGTCAAAGCCTTAGCTGCCATGGCCCAGCCCAATCGCCTGCAGGTGTTCCGCTCCCTCGTGGTTGCGGGAAAACAAGGTGCGACGCCAGGGCAGTTGGGCGAGCTGCTCGGGGTGCCTAACGCCACGCTTTCGTTTCATCTCAAAGAGCTGATGGGCGCGGGCCTGATCAGCCAGGAGCGCAGTGGGCGCAACATGATCTACCGCGTCGAGTTCGACCAGATGAATGGTCTGCTTGCCTACCTCACTGAGAACTGCTGCCAGGGTGCCGAGGCCTGCCTCGACGCCTCATCCACCAACTGCCAATGCTGAAAGTACCCAACATGAAACGGTTCCACGTACACCTCCATGTCAAAGACCTGCAAGCGAGCATCGCGTTTTACTCGCGTCTGTTCTCTGCCCAACCTGCGCGGATCGAAACTGACTACGCCAAGTGGATGCTTGAAGACCCTCGGGTGAACTTCGCCATCTCCACGCGAGGCAGCAAGCCTGGCCTCGACCACCTTGGCTTCCAAGTCGATAGTGCCGAGGAGTTGGTTGAGATGAAGGCGGCTGCTCAAAACGCCGACATGGCCATGCTCGACGTAGGCGAGACGACCTGTTGCTATGCCCGCAGCGACAAACACTGGATCACTGACCCGCAAGGCGTCGCCTGGGAGCAGTTCCATACGCTTGGCGAAGTCCCAGTTTTTACCGAGGCCTCTCAACCCGCTTCTGGCGCGGCATGTTGCGCACCCACAAAGCCAACTGCTGCGGCTTGCTGCGCCCCGAACGCTGTTGCAACAGCTAACTGCTGTGGCCCTGCTACTTCTTCCAAATCCTCGTGCTGCTGAAAAACGCCATGACCTCTGAATTCAAACCCTTGAATGTCCTTTTCTTATGTACGCACAACTCGGCGCGCAGCATCTTGGCCGAAGCCCTGCTGAACCACCTCGGCCAGGGACGCTTCAAAGCTTATTCAGCGGGCAGTAGCCCTCGTGAGAACCAGCGACCAAATCCGCTGGCACTTGAAACGCTGACCAAGGCGGGCCTGCCTGTGGAAGGTCTCTACAGCAAGAGCTGGGACGAGTTCGCAAAGCCCGACGCCCCCAAAATGGACCTCGTGATCACCGTCTGCGACAACGCGGCCGGTGAAGTCTGCCCCTACTGGCCCGGCCAGCCCGCAACTGCTCACTGGGGTTATGCCGATCCGTCCGAGGGTGACGGCGGCGACGACAAAAAGCGAGAGGCGTTCAAGCAGACCCTGCACATCATGCGTAAACGTCTGGACATTTTTGTGAATCTGCCCCTGAGCAGCTTGAGCAAGATGGCCATCGAGAAAACTGCCCGCGATCTGGCCAAGAGTTGACCATGAGCGTTCAATGTGAAGTCACGGCGAAGGCTGCTGCCCAGGCTCCAATGAGCCTTTTCGAGCGTTACCTGACTCTGTGGGTGTTCTTGTGCATCTTGCTGGGTATTGTGCTGGGACAGTTTTTCCCCAGTGTTTTCCAGGCTGTCGGTGCTATGGAAGTCGCTCAGGTCAACCTGCCCGTCGGTCTGTTGATCTGGGTGATGGTCATCCCGATGCTTGTAAAAGTGGACTTCGGTGCGCTAGGGGAAGTGCGCCAGCATGTGCGCGGCATTGGAGTGACCCTGTTCGTCAACTGGCTAGTGAAGCCGTTTTCAATGGCGTTTCTGGGCTGGCTCTTCATCCGCCATTGGTTTGCACCGCTTTTGCCCGCAGACCAGCTCGACAGCTACATCGCTGGCCTGATCCTGCTGGCGGCAGCCCCCTGCACGGCGATGGTGTTTGTCTGGAGCCGTCTTACGAATGGTGATCCGCTGTTCACGCTAACGCAGGTCGCGCTCAACGACACGATCATGGTGTTTGCGTTCGCGCCGCTGGTGGGGTTCCTTTTGGGCATCTCCGCGATCACCGTCCCGTGGGCCACTTTGGTGACCTCGGTCGTGCTCTACATCGTCATCCCCGTGCTGCTTGCGCAGTGGTGGCGCAAGGCATTGTTGGCTAAGGGGCAGGAAGTATTTGACGCAACGATGGCCAAGATCGGACCCTGGTCGATCACGGCGCTGCTGGCAACGCTGGTGCTGCTCTTTGCTTTTCAAGGTGAGGCCATTCTCAAGCAGCCGCTCGTCATCGCCTTGCTGGCCGTGCCCATCCTGATTCAGGTGTTCATCAACTCGGCCCTGGCTTATTGGCTAAATCGCCAGCTCGGAGAGAAGCATTCCGTGGCGTGTCCCTCGGCTCTAATCGGTGCGTCCAACTTCTTCGAACTGGCTGTGGCTGCGGCGATCAGTCTGTTCGGCTTTCAGTCAGGCGCAGCCCTAGCTACCGTGGTCGGTGTATTGATCGAGGTGCCGGTGATGCTGCTTGTGGTGCGCGTGGTCAACCAGACTCGAGGGTGGTACGAGGCAAAGTTGTGATCCTTGCGGACCCGCCCCATGGCTCAGGGTTGATGGTTAGGGTAGCGCCGGCGTGGTTTTGATTGAGTTGTGCTCAGAACCACCTGACTGAGCGAGTCCGAAAATTCATGTTCTGCCACCGTTAGCGCAGAAAATTACCTTCGGCCATTAGCAGTCATCGGTTTTATAGCCCAGGTAGACCAGTCAAGGCGGTGACTCGTACAGGCCTGAAACTTTTCACGGCAGAACAATACTACTTAGCTGACGTGGGAACTCCCGACTGGTGTCAATGCATCCCCCGTTCCTGTAGATGCCCATCGGGTCACGGTAGCGATTCATCCATTTCAAAATCATTTGTCGCTTGATAGGGTCGCTGCGTGTGCGTGCCACCTCTACCTCAACCGTCGATTCGTTCATTTGCATACCCACATCGGGGTCGATGAAAACACCATGTCGCCAGTGATAGACCTCTATAGCTTTGGCCTCCATGGAATAAGGAGCATCTCGCTTCCAGAAATTACTGAAGCGACCTCCACCCAAGTAAATTACCCATGAGCCTTCGTAACCGGGTGCATTCGAGGAATTTTCGTCCGGGTTCTTGAACCAAACTCGATCGCCTGGGACGTAGTAGTGCATCGGAATAGGTGCATCGGTGGTGCCATACTCAATAAGAAACACCTCGTGGAACAAGCCAGATTTGATGCATTTTTGTCGGGCCTTTGCCTCTAGACGGGCATACAAGTCAGGCGCAGTGGACCTGGCTTCCAGGGCTAAGCCCAGAAGAATGACGTATTCGGTGGCACGGTAGCAGGAAAAATCGTACAGGCGTCCTGTGCGCTCAGGCTGCGTGGCGGCGATCAAGGCATCGACCAGACAGACCTCTGGTTTGAGCAAGAACCCCTCATCGGGTTCGTTAAGCCAGAAATCAGCGGGCCTTTCCGCCGCATGCGTCTTAAATGCCAGCACCGTTTTTTCGGCTGCGCGGACGATGTTGCAACGGATGCGAAGATGAGAATCAAGCTCATCCAGATCGGCAAAGTCCATCCTGACTGGGGCGCTAAGCATGGCGACCAAGATCTCGCGCATGAGTACTTCTGCGTCTTGTCGTGCTGTGGACTTGCGCAGCTTTTGGCGCAGCGCCAGGGTGTCAAACCCAGGTGAAAATTTGGCAAACAGTGATTTGCGAAGGCGTAAGCGCATGACTTGACCAGTAGCCGTTTGAAGCGTTTCAAATCTGCACCACCCCAAGCTGCCCAGTCGCAGCAGGAATTGGGTGGCCTGGTATTCAATATGCCCGATGTCTGCACCAGGCGGTAAAACAATCCCAATGCCCTCAGGTATGTTTACGCCCGTAACCATCGTTTTTATCCGCGCAGTCCTGTCTTATTGTTTGTATGCCTAAGGGGTATCTTAAGACAATATCCCAGCACTCAATCTCAAGTCAGATGGCAGGCAGCACAATAGAGGCCTAAGCGGCGTTGTGCAAATGCACCCGACAGACTGTTTGTATACCGATCATCGAAAACCATCAATAACCTTCGGCGCACCAGATGAGCAGATCCGCAGTGATAGACATCATCAAAGCCATGGCCTCTCAAGTCATAGTGCTGCACCATTTGTCGCAATATGCCCCAATGACGGACTGGATTTCCTTGGCATGGCCTCGACTGGTGGCCTTCATTTATGAAGATGGACGACTGGCTGTCCAGCCGTTTTTGGTCATTGGCGGCTTCTTAGCTGCGCGATCACTGACCAAACAACCTGGCCAAGCCGTTGGGCCTCTGATCTGGAAGCGCTATTTGCGCTTGGCGCCGCAATTGGTTGTTGCACTGATGCTCGTTGTGCTTGCCACCCTGTGGATCGGCCATGAGTTGGCGCATGAAGTCTGGCTCTCTCCCTTGCCGACGCTCGGTGTGTTTTTGGCACACCTGTTCTTCTTGCAGGATGTTCTGGGCATTGAATCCATATCAGCGGGGGCATGGTACGTAGCGATCGATTTACAACTTTTCGGACTTTTTGCCCTGTTGGCACACATCGCACATAAATCCAAGCGCCCCCTGTCTGAGTCTTGTGTTCCCCTCATCGTGGCTGCGTCCACAGTGACATCGATTCACATCTTCAGTCGTGAAGCTGCGCTAGATGCGTGGGCGATCTATTATTTATCGGCATACGGATTGGGCGCTCTAGTTGCGTGGGCGCGCGACAGTGCGCGCGCTCGCATGTGGCTGTGGATCACTGTGGCGCTATTGGTGCTGGACTGGCTATCTGATCCCAGGACGCGTCCAGTTCTGGCTCTGTTTACAGCTTTCTGCTTGTATGGCTTTTCTCACATCCGTTGGCAAAACGCTATGAGCCCGTTGCGAAGTAGTATTCAATATCTGAGCGATGTCTCGTACAGCATGTTTGTGAGCCACTTTGCGGTGATCATCGTGGTCAGTGGCGTTTGGGAAAAATTCGACCTTGAGGGCTTTGTTTTGGCTTCGGTGGTCGTCTTCATTGCTTGGCTGGCCTCGCTTGCAGTGGGTGCAAGCGTGCAATACTTTTGTGAGCAATTGATGAGGCTGTTCAAATCAAGCCACTGACCGCTATGAGTCGAAAGTCGACCTATTCAGCGTTGGGTAGTTCGAATCCCCGCCCCTCAGTGACCGTACAACATCTGTCCTAGGCTTGGGGCCGGTAAAAATGCGCATCGGCCAGCACCCAAGGCAAAACCAGTTCAGGCACCGGATGGCCCCGCCACAACTTTCGAGGCAAGGGTATGCGCAGATATAGCAATGGCTGTTGCCTTGAATCAGTAGGTCTTGTAGGGCAGGAATTTCCCAGACAGCACCACATTGACGCGATCACCCTTGGGGTCGGGCTCACGCTGGATGTCCATGCTGAAATCGATGGCACTCATGATGCCGTCGCCAAACTCCTCGTGGATCAGCTCTTTGATGGTGGTGCCATAGACGCTCACGATTTCATACCAGCGGTAAATCAACGGGTCAGTGGGCACAGGAGTGGGCAGGGAGCCTTTGTAGGGCACCACTTGCAGCCATTTTTGCTCTTCCGCAGTGAGGCCAAACAGCTTGCCCAGTGTCTTGGCCTGTTGGGGCGTTGCAGTCATTTGTCCCATGCACAAGGCCGTGGTCCATTCCTTGGACTCGCCGACTTTCTTGGCAATGGTTTCCCACTTCATGCCTTTGGACACTTTGGTGCTGATGATTTTTTCGGTCACGTCGTTGCGGTTCATACAAAACTCCGATGGGTTAAAAAATTCAATGGCTGGCGCGGGCGCGGCTGACCAGAAAGTCGACGATGTGGTTGCGCAGCTCGTAATAGCCAGGCAAGTGATGCAACTGGCTGCGAGTGCGATCACGCGGCAAGGGGTTGATCGCCACCTCGGCGATGCCGCCAGCCACATGACCGCCAGCCGCATCGCTGCTGTTGCTCATGAGCAGGATGCGATCAGAGAGCAGAATGGCTTCATCGACATCGTGGGTGATCATGAACACCGTCTGGTGGGTTTCGCGCACGATCTGTTTGAGTTCGTCCTGGATGGAGCCGCGTGTGAGGGCGTCCAGCGCGCCAAAAGGCTCGTCGAGCAGCAGCATCTTGGGCTGAATGGAGAAGGCGCGGGCGATGCCCACACGCTGCTTCATGCCCCCCGAGAGTTGCGAAGGCTTTTTATCGATGGCGTGCGTCAAACCCACCAACTGGACAAATTTTTCAACCTGGGCATTGACCTGAGCTGGCTTCCAATCTGGCCAGCGCGATTTCACTGCAAAGGCGATGTTGCCCCGCACCGTGAGCCAAGGCATCAGGGCATGGCCTTGAAAAACCACGCCGCGCTCCAGACTCGGGCCGCTGATTTCGCGTTCATCCATGATCACATGACCGCCACTGGGGCTGTCCAGACCAGCCAGCACATTGAGGATGGTGGTCTTACCGCATCCCGAGTGACCGATGATGCACACGAACTCGCCGCGATCGATCTGGAAGTTGACCTGGTCGAAAACGGGCTTGCCCGGGGTGTAGGTTTTGCTTAAACCTTCAACTTTCAAAAAGCTGTTCATGAGGGATTTGCTGACAGGGGAGGGATGTGCAACTGACTGAGTCATGTCGGTGCGATGGGCGACTTCACTCCACATACGTCACCGCCTTTTGAAGTTGAGCGAACATCAGGTCAAGCAGCATGCCGACCACGCCAATCATGACGACCGCGAAGATCACGTTGGTCAGGGACAGGTTGTTCCACTCGTTCCAGACGAAGTAACCAATGCCTGTGCCGCCCACCAACATCTCAGCGGCCACAATGACCAGCCATGCGATGCCCATGCTGATGCGCATGCCGGTGAGGATGGTGGGGGCAGCAGCAGGCAAGATCACCTGAAAAGCCTTGCGCATGGGCGAGACCTCCAGGGTCAAGGCCACATTGAGCCATTCGCGTTTGACCGATGCCACGCCAAAGGCTGTGTTGATCAACATGGGCCAGACTGAGCAGATGAAGATCACGAACACGCCGGAGACCGAAGAGTCTTTGATGGTGTAGAGGGCCAGTGGCATCCAGGCCAGTGGGCTGATGGGTTTGAGCACTTGGATGAAAGGGTCAAATGCACGCGAGAGCAAGGGGCTCATGCCAATCACAAACCCCAAAGGCAAGGCCAACAGACAAGCCAGCAAAAAGCCCAATGCAACGCGACCCAAGGAGTGTGCCAACTGGATGGCAATGCCTTTGTCATTGGGGCCGTTGTCGTAAAAGGGATCCGAGAGCTGAACGACAAACGTCTGTGCCATTTGGGCTGGCGTGGGAAAGCCATCAGACTTTTTGGGCGCCTCGATGCTCTTGCCCATGAGCTTGGCATATTCAATTTGCTCGGGGGTCAGGGCCGTGCTGCTCGCTGCTGTCGTGGGTGTCGAGGGCAAGGTGAGCCCATGCCAAACACCCAGGAAAGTCAGAAAGATCACAAGCGACACCAACGCTGCGCGCAAATGGAGATGAGGTGCTGGGGAGTTCATCGTGATCAGCCCATTTTGTGGATGGGGAAGGACTTGATGTAGTCCTCTGGCTTGGCGGGGTCGAACTCTTTGCCCATGACCTTGAACTTGCGGTAAGCGCCCTCTGGTGGCTTGAAGCCCGCCTCGGCCATGTATTTTTTGGCATCGGTGAGCATGAAGACTTTTTCCGCGATCTGTCTGTAGTTCACTTCGCCCTTGATGTATCCCCAGCGCTTCATCTGGGTGAGCATCCATACCGCCATGCTTTGCCAGGGCACAGGGTCGAAGTTGGCGCGATCGGGGACGTTTTTCACGCCGCCCAGTCCGTCGGCAAACCGGCCAGTGAGCACCTGGGCGATCACTGTTTCTGGCTGATTCAGGTACTGGGCGGGGGAGATCACCTTGGCGATCAGTTCTCGGTCTTTGGCCTGACTGGCCATCTGACTCGCCGTCAGCACAGCCCGATAGAGGGCTGCAAAAGTATTGGGGTTTTGTTTGATGAACGCATCACTCATGCCAAAGGCGCAGCAAGGGTGACCGTCCCAAATTTCCTTGGACAGGATGTGGATGAAGCCCACTTCATCAAAGACCGCGCGCTGGTTGAAGGGATCGGGGCCAAGGAAGCCATCGATGTTGCCGGCGCGCAGGTTGGCCACCATTTCGGGGGGCGGCGTGACACGGATCTGAACATCGGTGTCCGGGTTCAGGCCGTTTTCTGCCAGGTAGTAGCGCAACAAGAAGTTGTGCATGGAATATTCAAAAGGCACGGCAAACTTGAAGCCTTTCCACGACTTGGGGTCGCGTTTGTCTTTGTGCTTCACGTGCAGGGTGATGGCCTGGCCGTTGGTGTTTTGGATGCTGGCCACATTCATGTCAACCTGGTTGCTGCCCAGGCCCATGCTCATGGCCAGTGGCATGGGCGAGAGGAAGTGGCTTGCGTCATGTTCCTTGTTGATCATCTTGTCGCGAATCAGTGCCCAGCCAGCGGTTTTCATGAGTTGGACGTTGAGGCCTTCGCGGCGGTAAAAGCCCAAGGGGTCGGCCATGATCAGTGGGCTTGCGCAGGTGATGGCGATGAAGCCGATCTTGAGGTCTTTCTTTTCCGGCGTCCCTCGGTCTTGCGCCATGGCTTGCAAGGCCCCGATGGGCAGCACCGAAGCCAGAGCGGCGCGCGCCGTGCCAGCCCCCACTGCTTTCAGAAAGCCCCGGCGCACGCTGTCAACAGGGAACAAGGCTTTCATCAGCGTGGCTTCGACGAAATCCTGGCTCAGTTCCTCTTCGCTTTGCACGGCCTTGTGGGTGACTTGGGCATGCTCGCTGGGTGCATGCTCACCCCCACAGGTGCAACGCATGAGCAAAGGGCGGTCGCTGTCGTAAGCATCGTAGGTTTTGGTCAGCGTGGCATCGGGGGATTGTTGATCGTTGGTCATGGGACATCCTGCTTTGACAAAAGGTGATCGACGAGCCCTTGCGGGCTTTGTATGACCTTCGCAAGAGGTGTGCCAAGCCTTGCCTTTGCGAATGGGGCGATTCACAGAGCCCATGCACCAAGATGACAAGCCCGGCGCACCCGATGGGTGCGCCAAGTTGGGTGCGGCTTGTATGGACGCACCAAACGCGTCCACCCCTGAGCACAGACACAAGGGCGCCCTCGTCCCCCAGGCGTCACCGGGACATCCCTAATATCTAAAGTCCAGTGGGCTTCAATAATTTGTCCAGACTATGACTTCAGTATCCCCACTCGCCCGCACGTCCTTTGGACTGCTTCGCGGCAACATCGAACAGGGTGTCCAGGTCTTTCGAGGCGTCCCCTATGCTGCCCCACCCATTGGCCCCCTGCGATTTGCCCGGCCTGCGCCCGTGCAGCCCTGGACTGGAGAGCGCGATGCCACTCGCGATGGCCCCGTGCCACCCCAACCCGTGTCGCGCCTGCGTGCGGCCATGGGGGACTTCCAAGCCGAGCAAAGCGAAGACTGCCTGACCCTCACCATCAGCACCCCGGCAGCTGACCGCCGCCGCCGCCCTGTGTTGCTGTGGTTGCATGGCGGCGCATTCTGGACGGGCGCTGGTTCATTGCCCTGGTATGCAGGCCACAGTCTGGCCAGCCATGGCGATGTGGTGGTGGTCGGTGTCAATCATCGACTTGGCGCTTTGGGCTTCATGTGCCTGCCTGGCGTGGCCGAGCCCAACCTGGGCTTGCACGATCAAATTGCTGCACTTCATTGGGTGCGCCAGGAAATCGAGGCCTTTGGCGGCGACCCGGACAACATCACGGTGGTTGGCCAGTCGGCAGGTGCCCTCTCCGTGCTGGCCCTGCTGGGTCACCCCACAGCCCGCCAACAGATGCGCCGCGCCATTGTGCAAAGCGCGCCGTTTGGGCGGTTGCTGCGCACGCGAGAACAAGCCCAAGGCATTGCCGAGGCCATTGGTCACAAGCTGGGCATCACCGACCCCGCGCAGTGGCACACTGTTAGCGCTCAAGCCATCAACGAAGCCCAATTGGCCGTGGCCCGCAGCATGGCCACTTTTGCCAACAGCATGCCAGTCTTCATCCCGGTCATCGACCATGAACTGCTTGGCGAGGATGTGCTGGCCTCTGCCTTGGTGGGTGCTGCCGAGTGCGATGTGATGATTGGTTACACCCGCGATGAGATGGCCGCATTCTTTGCGCCAGATGAGCAAATCCACAAGGCTTCACCCGAGCAGGTGCGTTCGGTGTTTGCGCGTGTGTTTGGCGCAGCCGCCGACGAGGCCATGGCCGAGTACCGCCAGCGTGCCCGTGGGCAAGACAACGCGGCCTTGCTCGGTGCGATGTTGGGTGACGCCTCGTTTGGCTCCGGTGTGTTGAGTTTTGCCGAGCGCCTGGCTGACATGGGTCGCCCAGCCTGGGTGTACCGCTTCGACTGGGCTGCACCGGGCAACCGTTTCGGAGCTTGTCACTGCGGCGAATTGCCCTTCATGTTTGACACCTTGCCCGCATGGCAAGCGCCCATGCTCGAAGGCGGCGAGCCTCAGGCCATGGCCAGGCTGGCTGCCCAGATGCGCGATGCCTGGGTGGCCTTTGCCACCCGAGGCGACCCTTCGCATCCCGGCCTGCCGCACTGGCCGGCCTACGGTCAGGAGATGCAGACCATGCTCTTTGATTCGTACAGCCGCGTTGGTCTGGATCCGGCTGGCCGAACCCGCTGGAAATACTGGCCATGAGCGAGCCGCTGATCCGCTTTGACCAGGTCGGTCTGGCCTTCGGCGGCGAAGCCATTTACGACCAACTGAGCTTTACCGTCGACCGAGGCGAATTCGTCTGCCTGCTGGGGCCTTCGGGGTGCGGCAAATCCACCTCGCTGCGCCTGATTGGTGACTTGCTTGCAGCCCAGTCGGGCAGCGTGACGGTGGGTGGCAAGCCGCCTGCCCAAGCCTGGCAGGACGTGGCCTTTGTCTTTCAGTCGCCCCGTCTGGCGCCCTGGCGCAATGCACTGGACAACGTCTTGCTCGGACTGGAGTTGCGCCAAGGCCGGCGTGAAGCTCGGCAAAGTGAGGCCCGCGCGCGGGAGCTGCTGGCGATGGTGGGGCTGGCCGATTCGGCGAACAAATACCCCTCCATGCTGTCCGGAGGCGAGCGTCAGCGGGTGGCATTGGCGCGCGCCTTGGCTGTGGACCCTTCCATCGTGTTGATGGACGAACCCTTTTCTGCGTTGGATCCCAACACCCGCAAGCGCTTGCGCGCCGAGATCGAAGACATCTGGCAGCGCACCGGCCGCACGGTGCTTCTGGTCACACACGACATTGAGGAAGCCATCGTGCTGGCAGACCGCATCGTGTTGTTGTCCAACAAGCCTACCCGCGTGCTGGAGAGCATTCCAGTGACCGTGCCGCGTCCCCGAAGGGTGAGCGGTCATCCCGAGCTCGAAGCGCTCAAGGACAGGCTGCAAAACCTTTTTCAATCCCTAGAGTCTCAACCCGAGGAGCTTTGACATGCGCTTGAATCGTCGTCACTTTCTGGCTGCAACCACCGGCCCCGCCATCTTGTCGGCCTCGCCTTTGCGCGCCCAGACCAAGCCCAAGGTCAGCTATGCCTACCTGATGGATCCTGCCTATGACGCGGTCGTGTGGGCCATCAAAAACGGCAAGGTCCGCTCCAACCTCATCGATGCCGAGGTCACGGGCATGCTGATTCCACAGCTGTTGCAAGTGACCTCAACCAAGCAATACGACGTGGTGATGACTGCGGTGATTGGGGTTCCTGCGGCGGTTGCCCGAGGCCTCGATTTGCGCATCCTCTCGGCAGCGCTTTACACCTCACCAGTAGGTGAGGGGGCTGGTGTGTGGGTCAAGAAAGGCAGTGCGCTCACATCGCCGTCTGGCCTCAAGGGACGCACCTTGGCTTCTTATGGCTTGCGCTCCACCGGCTACATGTATCTGCGCGAGGCGCTTCGCCTCAAGTTTGGTCTCAATATGGCCCTGGAAGGCGGCGATGTGCGCCAAGTCGAGGTGCAAGCACCCAATCTGCCCGCCGCGCTGGCCACAGGGCAGGCCGATGCCGCCACCCTCATCCACAGCCAGGCCTGGCGGGCCAAGCAAAGCGGTGACTTCGTCAACATCTGCGAGACCAATGCCATCCTCAACGAACGCTATGGCTCTTTGGTGTCGGCGGTCAATGTGTCCTATCCAGACCGGCTGGCCGAGCGCGCCGAGCACATCGCCGAGTTCAATCGCATGTTCAAGGCCTCGATCAGCTATGCGCTGGCCAACCGCGATGAGGTCTTTGGTGCGGTGGCCAAGCAGGCCAACATTGATCGCGCCTTCCTCGACTGGTGGTTTGACAAAACCACCAGCGTCCCCGCTGTCTTTGGTGATGAGCACGCGAAAGCCGTGCAGACCGGCTGGAACATCGGTCGCGACTTGGGCATGATCAGCTCGGTGCCAGATGTGAAGGCTTATATCTGGGACAAGACCTTGCGTTCATGAACCCAAGGCGCACGGCGCAGGCCAGCGGCCTGCTGGCGCTGGCTTTTGTGCTGGCGCTCATCTCAGCTTGGTTTGCATCGGTTGGACGCGTGCCTGCCTATGTCTTGCCGCCCCCCATGGAGGTGGGCGCTGCCGTGTTGGGATTTTTCACGCGTGCGCAACGCGCCATGCACCTGGGCGCTACGCTGGTGCACATCACTTCGGCGATCGCCATTTCATTTGTCGTGGGGGCGGCCTTGGCCTTTGCTGCGCACTATGCGCGCTGGAGTGCGGTGGCCATCCATCAGCGATTGAGCCCTTTTCTCAGCGCCTTTTCAGGCATAGGTTGGACCTTGTTGGCCGTCATCTGGTTTGGAGTGTCCAGCCAGAGCGTGGTGTTTTCCATCGTTGCGGTGTTGCTGCCCTTTGCCATCGTGAACCTGCGCGAGGGTCTGCTGGCTTTGGATGCGGAGCTCACCGAGATGGGGGCCAGTTTTGGCCGGGGTCGCTGGCGCAGCTGGCGCTTGCTGGTGGCTCCCGCTTTGTTGCCGATGACGGCTGCGACGCTGCGCATCATGTTTGGGGTGGCTTGGAAAGTCACCCTCACTGCCGAGCTTTTTGGGGGCGGTCGAGGCCTGGGTTATCTCATCAACATGGCGCGCCAGGACTACGACACCGCAACCATCTTCGCGGTGATCCTGCTCATCATCGGCGTGGTCACCCTGGCAGATCGCCTGGTGTTTGCGCCGCTTGAGCGCTTGTGCACCCGCCAATTCGGGACCGCGTCATGAATCCCAAATACGCCCAGCCTCACTCCGAGCCCAGCGCTCTTGCAGGTCGAACCTGGGGGCAGTGGTTGGCCGATGCCCTGGTGGTGCTGGCGCTTGCGGCCTGGGCTGCGGGTGCATCGCAATTGCCTGAATTTGTGCTGCCCGGTCCACAGGCCGTGGGACTGCGCCTCTTGGACTTGTTCACCGACGCTGAGTTCTTTGTACACACCCTGGCATCGACCCTGAGGGTCTTGCTGTCGGTGTTCCTGGCTCTGGTGATTGGCAGTGGCCTGGCCCTGGCCGCGCGCGCCTTGCCTCTGCTCGGCGGCCTCATCAGCGGACTTGTGCAGCCTTTTCTCAGCGCCTTCCCCTCCATCGGCTGGGCCATTCTGGCTGCCATCTGGTTCAATCCGGGTCATGGCTCCATCGTCTTTGTCCAGGTGGCCATCCTGGTGCCGTTTTGTCTGATCAATGTCGCCGAAGGCTTGCGTCAGGTGGACCGCGAGATGCTCGAGATGGCGCGCAGCTTCACGCGCACGCGCACACGGGTGGCCTTGCAAGTGGGCTTGCCATTGCTGTTGCCCTACATGATGGGGGCTTTGCGCATGGCCTATGGCGTGGCCTGGAAGATTGCTCTGGTGGCTGAGTTGCTGGGGTCGACCTCGGGCTTGGGCTTCCTCATGCTCAGAGCCCAAGGCTCAGCCGATCTGACCACCGTGCTCGCCGCCTGTCTGGCCATCATCGCGCTGTTTTTTGCAGGAGAGCGTTTGCTGCTTGACCCCTTGGCAAGGCGCTTTGGCGCCCGTTGAGCACGCCCCGTTGGCTGTGGGCTCACGGCCAGATTTTTCTGAACTCCGTATCCAAAAAACTCATGAAGGCTTTGACCTTGGCGTTGGGTAAACGTCTAGAGGTGTGAAGTGCCCACAATTCGGAGTCTTGCTCCGATGCAGCCCCCCAAGCCACAAGTCGACCCGCCGCGAGATCATCGGCCACGATCAGGCGTGGCAGCCTTGCCGCACCCAATCCGGTCAAGGCCGCATCGCGGATCATGGTGAACAAAGGCAGCTCCAGGACGGTCTGCACAGCGAAGGATTTGCCTTGGGGTCCCGCCAAGCGCCAGGTGTTTTGGCCGGTCGAGGAGGTCCTGACGATCACGGGCAAGGGCTGAGTCGTTTTCTGCGCAGACCGCAGGCATCGTTGTTTGAGTTCAGGCGTGGAAACGATCAGCACTTGATCCCGGGCAAAGCAGCGACCCACCAGTTCTGAGTTGGGTTCTGGATTGACTCGAATGACCAGGTCATAGCCCTCATTCACCAGATCCACTTGCCTATCCTCCAGCGTGATCGCAAGCTTCACATCAGGGTGTGCTGCAGTGAACTGGGCAGCGAGTCGCCCCAGCATCAACTGCCCCAGCAATGTCGGTGCATTGATCCTCAAGAGGCCGCGGGGTTTCAATTGACCATCGCGCAAGATGTCAGCAGCCTCGGCAATCTCCCGCAACGGTCCGCTGGTTCGCTCGAGCAGCAGCAAGCCTTCCTCTGTCAGGCGAACCGTTCGAGCGCCACGTTCAAAGAGACGCACGCCCAGGGCTGTTTCCAGTGCCATGACCTTGCGCGACAAGCTGGCCTTGGGTCGGCCACTGACACGGCTGGCCTGAGCAAAGCCATGGTGAGTCGCAACCCATACAAAGTCAGACAAGTCATCCAGGTTCATGCGGGTTCCAAATTCGGGACGGAGCGTCTTGTTTTGAAGCACTTCGTCATGTAAATGTGACCCTAACATCCTAGCAGTGACACCCATTCTCGTGGTGTCAACCTCCTCAAGGACATGGACATGACCATTCTCATCACCGGTGCAACCGGAACGGTAGGCTCAGCATTGGTACACCAACTGACACACCAACACGTGGCGGTGAACGCCCTGACGCGAGACCCCGGCAAGGCCAAGTTGCCCAAAGGCGCTACGCCCATTGCGGGCGATATGCTCGATGTGGCGTCCATGCGCCATGCGCTGGCCGGCGTGAGCACGCTCTTTTTGCTCAATGCCGTATCACCTCAGGAATTGACCGAGGCCATCCTCACGCTCAACCTCGCACGCGATGCAGGCGTTGGGCAAGTGGTTTACTTTTCTGTTTTCCAAGGGGACGCGTTCACCAATGTGCCTCACTTCGCTTCAAAGGGCTCCATTGAACGGATGATCGCCCAGATGGGATTTCCCGCCACCATCCTGCGTTCCAACTGCTTCATGCAAAACGATGCCTTCTATTTCAAGGATGCCTTGCTTGGGCCGGGCCTTTATCCTTTCCCGATTGGTGAAAAGGGCGTCTCCATGGTGGATCTAGGGGACATCGCCGAGGTGGCGGCCGGCGCGGTGTTGCAGCGTGAACGCGCAACGGCGGCGCTGGGCAATGAGGTCATCAACCTCGTGGGTCCCGAGTCCCTCACGGGAGCGGGCATTGCATCCATTTGGGCGGGCTTGATGAACAAGCCAGTGACATATACCGGCAGCGACACGCGGGCATTTGAAGCACGCTTGGCGCAGCATGCGCCGAGCTGGATGGCCATGGACATGCGCCTCATGCTGGATCGCTTTTGCTCTGATGGCATGGTGGCATCGTCCACAGATGTGGACATCATGACCAGGCGCTTGGGTCGCAAGCCCCGCACCTATGCCGACTTCGCAGCCAAGACCTTGGCCCAGTGGCAAGCCTGATCGCCGCTCACTCACCACATCAACTCAAAGGACAGACTCATGACAACACCAAACACGATGAAGCCGGGCTTGCCCGCCCAAATCGGAGCCTGGCTTTTTGTACTCTGGGGCGTGCTCCACGTCTGGGTGGGCGCTGAAGGCATTCACCAGTACCTCACGGGAGGCACTTCAGGCTTGTGGAACATGTTGACTGGTGGGCGTGCGGTATCGCGTGAGGCCTTTGTTCACGTCATCGATCCCGTCACCTTGTTTGCTCAAGGCCAGTTGATCCTGAACTTCTGCATCGATGTGGGGGGCTATGGCGTCTTGGGCTTCTTTGTGGCCTGGCTGATCCTCAGGCGTGCCTCCTGGACGGGCTACCTCATCGGGTTGGTGGTCATTGGCATTGCC
>JACCDZ011862963.1_pt1 | contig 17293 bp, 16 predicted proteins | sample 7449551 | NCBI WGS metagenome assembly JACCDZ01 (sample SAMN15323452, study PRJNA562643) | freshwater metagenome | isolation source: river surface water | place: USA:Blue River Watershed | collected 2017-08-18 | reverse complement strand
TCGCAAAGGTGTAATTAAAGGGTTAACGGTAACTGGTGGGGTAATAACCTCAGCAGGAATTGTGTTGGCTGCAACATTTGCAGTTCTTGGTATTTTGCCACTGGTATTCCTTGCCCAGCTAGGTTTTGCAGTTGCATTTGGAGTATTACTAGACACCATCATTGTTCGCTCCCTATTAGTACCAGCATTAGTGCATGCAATTGGACCAAAGATTTGGTGGCCTTCCAAACTTCAGCATGAAGGTAAGAAGTAGGATCAAATAGTGGCACCCCGCGTAGGTATCGCAGGATATGGTTTAGCGGGGCGGTACTTTCATGCCCCACTTTTGCGTGGGGCAGGTTTTGAGGTTGCAGCAATACTTACAAATAATGCTGCACGTGTTTCAAATGCTAAAACTGATTTTCCACAAGCCAAAATTGTTCAAAGCATTGAAGAGCTATTAAATAGCAAAATAGATCTGCTTGTAGTTGCCTCTACAAATGATGTCCATGCCAAACAAGCGATTGCTGGTTTAAAAGCTGGAGTGCCAGTTGTAGTTGATAAGCCAATGGGGCGAACTTTAAAGGAAACACAAGAGATAATTGATGTGTCAAAACAGAGTGGTGTACCAGTAACAACTTACTTCAATCGTAAGTGGGATTCAGATTCTCTTACAATAAAAAAAGTCTTAGCCGAAGGTCTATTAGGCAAAGTATTTAGGCTTGAATCTAGATTTGAGGTTTTTAAGCCAAAATTAAAGGGAGATTCTTGGCGGGAAAATCAAAGCGCAGCTGAAGGTGGCGGAAATTTGCTAGATCTACAACCACATTTAATCTCAACTGCTCTTGATTGGTTTGGTCCAGCGGAGCTGATCTCAGCATCAGTTAGATCAATTCGCGGTGCATCAGATGATGACATCGTTTTAGTTCTCAAGCATAAAAATGGAATTGATTCATATCTATCAGCCAGTGCTGTGATGGGAGCTGCCGGTCCAAGAATTAGATTAGTGGGGGATCAAGCAACCTTAATTATTCAAGATTTAGATCCACAGGAAAGCCTGTTGAAAGCAGGAGGTCAACCAGTAGATGGTAAGTGGCAACAGAGCACTAAATCATCAGCTTTTATTCATAAAGGCTCTGAGGTTACTTCCTATCCAAGTGTCGATGGAAATTACACTCAATTTTATTCACTAGTAAAGGCAGCACTTACCGGTGGTGCCTGGCCAGTTACGACTGATGAGGCACTTGCGGTTGCAAAGATTATTGATCAAGCACGTGAGATTAGTTTTAGATAAGAATGAGTTTTGATTGCATAGTTGTTGGTGCAGGACTTGCAGGTATTACGGCAGCACGCACAGTGCAGCAGGCAGGTAACTCAGTTTTACTACTTGAAGCAAGTGATCAAGTTGGTGGCCGAGTTAGAAGTGATGTAGTTGAAGGTTTTATCTGTGACCGTGGATTTCAAGTAATCAATCCTCGATACCCCCAAGTTGTAAAAAGTAAGGTAATTAAAGATTTAGATTTCAAGTACATCAGTGGAAAAATTAGGTTAAAAGATGAGGGTTTAAAGGTTGGCTATAGCCCTTCTACACTTTCACCAAAGCTAGGCTCAATTAGTCAAAAATTAAAATTTCTTAAATTTGTTGCACGTTCAAGGGTTGAAAACGAGAGAAGTTTTGGGCATTACACAACAGATTTTCCAGATCTGTACCAAAAGGTATTAAAGCCTTTTCTATCAGGGGTATTTTTGACTGATCCAAATGAGATTGCTGCCGATGTTGCCCAGGAGATTTTGCGTAGTTTTGTGAAATCTTTACCTGGAGTGCCAGCAGCTGGCGTGGGGGAGTTCTCTCAAGCTTTGGCGAAGCCGATTCAAAATATAAAGTTTAATGAGAGCGTTCAAACTGTATCTAATGGTCAAGTAATCACCAACCATGGCACTTACAAATCCAGATATGTAATTGTGGCAACTGATCCGACTACTGCAGCACAGTTATTAACGGGTCTGCACCTACCTAAGATGCTTACAAGCACAACCGCTTACTTTGCAACTGATCAACCTCCCATTGATTCAAACAACCTTGTAATATCTAATAATTCAAGACTTGTAAATTCAATTGTGATCAGCCAAGTTTCGAGAAAGTATGCACCAGCTGGAAAACATTTAATAAGTGCTACCTCCCTCTCACCGATTACTGAGAGTGTTTTTCGTAAAGAGCTTGCCGATATTTGGCAGATCAATACCCACTCTTGGGAGTATGTAGCAAGGTATGAGATCAAGCAATCTCTGCCAGCTCACCTACCTGGAAATAGAAAAACAAAGAGTTCAAAGTTTTCAGAACAAATTTATGTTGCAGGTGACCATATGGCTGTGCCATCCCAGCAAGGTGCGATGCAAAGTGGTTTTCTAGCAGGAAGTGCGATTAATCAACTAATTCGGTAAGTGCAGCAAGTAGATGCGGGTAATCAAACTCAAACTCATTGTCTAACAAAACCTTTGGTAATACTTTTTTTGAACCCAATATTTCAGTTGAAAATCCACCTAGCACTGCACGAAGTGCAAATGCTGGTGCAGGGAAAAATGCTGGTCGCTTTAATGCTCTAGCTAACGCTGCGGTGAACTCTTGATTTGTTACAGGATTTGGTGAAGTGATATTTACTGGACCTTCAACCTTGGAGTTCATTAAAAAAATCATCGCTCGAATCTGATCATGCAAGGTAATCCAAGACCACCACTGCTTACCTGAACCCAACTTTCCGCCTAAGCCAAATTTAAATATGGGAAGCATCCTGCCAAGTGCGCCTCCTGTTGGATCTAAAACTAAACCTGTTCTTAACTTAACTGTTCTCACACTAGGAGCTTGGTTTGCAACTAACTCCCACTCACGGCAAACAATTGATAAGAAATCTTCACCACCACGATCTGTTTCAGTAACTGATCTATCGCCTGTTTCACCGTAGTAACCAATTGCACTAGCTGAGATAAATACCTCTGGCTGTATTTGCTCACATGCATTAGCGATTGTGGTTGTGCCAAGCAATCTTGAGTTCAAAATCTCTGATCGATAAGCAGCAGACCAACGCTTATCTCCAACCCCAGCACCGGCAAGGTGAAATACTGCGTCGGTTTCCTCCAGGCCAGCTAAATCAATCTCACCCTTAAGTGGATTCCAACTAACCTCATCAGAGACTCGAGCAGCTCTTCTTACAATTTTGATTACTTGATGCCCATCACTTTTGAGTTGAGCACAAAGAGCGCTACCAATTAATCCAGATGCGCCGGTTACGGCAATTTTTTTCTGCTTAGCCAAGTTAGAGACCTAAATCAGATTCGAATCGACCCTCTTCTAATCTTTCTTTCAACGTAACTAGGAATCTTGCTGCATCAGCTCCATCAACTACTCGGTGGTCATAGGAGAGGGCAAGGTAGACCATAGAACGAATTGCGATTGTTTCTCCGCCATCTGCACCTTTGACAACCATAGGTCGTTTAACAACTGCACCAATACCCAAAATTGCAACTTGTGGCTGGTTAATAATTGGTGTGTCAAACAATGCCCCACGTGATCCAGTGTTTGTAATTGTGAAGGTGCCACCGCCTAATTCATCTGGCGTGATCTTGTTTTCACGAGTTCTGGCAGCCACATCAGAGATCTTTCGCGCAATTCCACCCATGTTTAGATCCCCAGCATCTTTAACTACTGGAACAAGCAGGCCGCGATCGGTATCAACCGCCACACCTAAGTGCTCAGCACCATGATAGGTAATTTGATCACCCTCAACTGATGAATTTAAAACAGGGTGTTGCTTTAATGCCTCACAGACGGAAACTGCAAAAAATGGAAGGAAGGTTAACTTCACGCCTTCACGTGTTTCAAAGGCTGCTTTTGCTGCATTTCGCAACCGATCAATCTTTGTTACATCCACTTCAATAACAGTTGTAAGTTGGGCAGATATCTTTAACGATTCAACCATTCGATCTGCAATAACTTTTCGCAATCTTGACATGCTTACAGTTGTGCCACGCAGTGGTGAGACGGCAATTGGTCCACGCGGTGCTACCGCTGTTGATGCCATCACTGTTGCAGTTGGTGTTGCTGCCGCTCGTGGTGTGGCTGCCAAAATATCCTCTTTACGAATTCGCCCACCAACGCCGGTACCTTTAATAGTTGCCAGATTTACACCAGCCTCAGCTGCTAATTTCCTAACGATCGGGGTTACATAAGCATCATCAGCTCTTGAAGTTGCAGCTTGTGTGCTAACTGCTGGTGCAGCAATCACTGGGGTAGAGATAACTGGCGCAGCAACAACAGGTGGGGTAACAACTGGAGGAGCAGGTGGAGTTGGTACAGCTGCAACGGGGGCGGTAGCTACTGGTTTTGCAGCAGGTGCTGCAGATCCTGAAACACCTATTGATGCTAAGCGCGCACCTACAGCAACTGTTGAATCTACCGGCACATCAATACTTAAAACTGTTCCAGAAACTGGTGATGGAATCTCAGTATCTACTTTGTCAGTTGATACTTCAAGCAGTGCCTCATCTGCTGCAACTGCATCACCAACCTTCTTAAGCCATCGAGTCACAGTTCCTTCAGTTACAGATTCACCAAGTGCTGGCATTGAAACAATTGTTGCCCCACTACTTGCTACGGGCGCAGTTGCAGTAACTGGTGCTGGAGTTGAAACTTGAGCTGCTGGAGTTGGAGTTGGGGTTGGAGTTGGCGTAGCAACGTGCGCTGGCGTAGCAGCTTTTACTGCACCACCAGATTCAGCGATGATCGCTAACTCTGCACCAACTGCGACTGTTGAATCTACTTGCACAACTATCTTTTGTAATACTCCTGCTACTGGAGAAGGAATTTCGGTATCAACTTTGTCAGTTGAAACCTCTAATAATGGTTCGTCAACTGCAATCTGATCACCCTCTTTTTTTAACCAGCGAGTTACTGTTCCCTCGGTTACAGATTCGCCAAGTGCTGGCATGGTTACTGAAAAAGTCATTTAGATATCAACCTCTCTATTAACCATTTTAACTCTAACCATGCGCATGTAGCGGTTTACCGGCCAGGGCTAAGTGTGCCTCACCCATCGCCTCAGACATCGTTGGGTGGGCATGAATATGTTGGGCAACATCTGAGGCATCTGCCTCCCAGTTATAGATCAATTGGGCCTCGGCTAGTAATTCGCCCACTCGAGAACCAACCATGTGTATGCCAAGTATTGGACCATTCTTTTTTGCAACTAATTTAACTGAACCAGCTGTTTTTAAAATATTTGCTTTGCCATTTCCAGCTAAATCATAATTTAACTCCACCACATCATGGCCAGCAGCTTTAGCCGCTGCAGTTGTCAATCCAACAGAGGCCACCTCAGGCTCTGAATAGGTCACCCGGGGAACACCATCATAATTAATTGCTCTCGGATTTAAACCTGCGATCTCTTCTGCCACCATTATGCCTTCAGCAAATCCGACATGTGCTAATTGAAGTGTTGGAATTAAATCACCAACCGCCCATACTCCAGCCACATTGGTGCGGCATTTGTTATCAACTAAAACATATCCACGATCCATCTTGATTCCAGCCTCTTCATAACCTAAACCTGCTGAAACTGGACCGCGACCAACTGCTACTAACAAAATCTCTGCTTTGAACTCCTTGCCATCTTCTAAGGTGACCTTTACATCCTTCTTGCCTCGCTCGGCTGATTTAAACTTAACCCCGAGCTCAAAATTGATTCCTCGCTTGCGGAAGGCACGTTCTAATTGCTTGCTCGATGACTCATCCTCTAGTGCAACTAAGTGCGCCAGTCCCTCAATAATTGTTACCTCTGCGCCAAATGATTTCCATACTGAAGCAAACTCACAGCCAATTACCCCACCGCCCAAGACAATTACAGATTTTGGAACATAATCCAACTTAATTGCTTGCTCACTTGTAATTATCTGTTTGCCATCAATCTCAAGCCCAGGCAAAGTTTTTGGATAAGAACCAGTTGCCAGAATTACATTTTTACCGGTGTATTTGGTGCCATTTACTTCAACTGTGTTATTGGAAACTAGCTTGCCGCTACCTTGCACATAAGTAACATTTCTAGATTTAACTAAGCCCTCTAACCCTTTATGAAGCTTGGCAATAACACCATCTTTATAGGTATTAACCGCTGCCATATCCATCGAGTGAAAATCAGCCTTAACGCCAAAATCTCCGGCATGGCGGGTGTTATCTGCAATCTCACCTGCATGCAACAAAGCTTTGGTTGGGATGCACCCTTTGTGTAAACAGGTGCCTCCTAATTTTTCCTTCTCTATCAACACTACCTTTTGACCTAATTGTGAGGCGCGAAGCGCTGCTGCATATCCGCCGCTGCCGCCACCAAGAATTACTAGATCAAAATCGGCCATGAGGTAATCCTGCCACGAATTCTTCTTCCTGATAAACCTGAAGTAAAAGTGCCACTAAGCCTGTGATGAAGCCAACTCAGCTAACTGCACCAGTGAGCGTAGCGAGATTCCTGTGCCACCAACTGTGGTGTAGCCATGTGGATGTTTTTCATTGTAGGCAGGGCCTGCTATATCTAAATGTAGCCAAGGAGTTTGTGGGTCAATAAACTCTTTTAGGAATATTCCTGCAACCAACATGCCACCCATCCGGTCTCCAATATTTGCAATATCAGCAACTGGTGAATCAAGTGAAGCTCTTAACTCAACTGGAAGCGGCATTGGCCAAAAAGATTCACCAGCTAGTTGAGCTGCCTTGAGGAATTGATTACTAAACTCTTCATTATTTGTCATTACTGCAGAGGTTCTAGTTCCAAGTGCTACCACTTGTGCACCAGTTAATGTTGCAACATCAATAATTCCATCTAAGCCACCAGCTTTTTTGCCAACCTCTGCCGCTTTAATTAATGCATCCGCTAAAACTAATCGACCTTCAGCATCTGGATTTAGCACCTCAACTGTCTTGCCTCCATAAATTGTTATCACATCACTTGGCCTAGTGGCATTGTCGCTGACCATATTTTCAGCAAGTGGTGCCCAGCCATCTACAGCAATAGGCAGCTTTAATTGTGAAATTGCAAAGACTGCAGCAATTACTGCAGCAGCACCTGACATATCTGACTTCATCGCCTCCATGCCGGCGGCAGGCTTTAATGCCAGACCACCAGTATCAAAGGTGATGCCTTTTCCTACAAAGGCATATCGCTTCTTTGCTTTGGCTGGTGAGTAAGAGACATGAAGCAGGCGTGGGGGATTAGCTGAGCCTTGTCCTACGCCAATGATTCCGCCATAGCCGGATTTTTTTAGTGTCGCATCATTAATTATCTCTGCCTTAACCCCGTACTTGGATGCAAGTTTTTTCATCTTTTGTGAAAAAGAGTCTGGGGTCAAGTGGCTAGGTGGCGTATTGATCAAATCTCGTACCAGATAGGTTTGCTCGGCAATAATTTCAGCTCGCTTGATTGCCGATTTTGCTTGCGCTGTATCGGAAAATTTTGAGATTACCGAGATTGATTCCAGTGGAGCTTTCTGCTCTTGTTTGCTGCTGCCTAAGAACTCAACAAATGTGTAAGAACCAAGGGCAGCACCCTCTGCGATCGCAGCTAGTTCTACAACTGATTTATGAGGTAGAGAAAAGGTGGCACTCTTATTCCCATTTAGATGTCGAGCAGCAGCACCGGCAGCACGTCTTAAAACCTCTGGTTCATAAGATGATTTGATCTCACCTAATCCAGTAAAGACCACCAACTTAGTTGCTTTGCCAGGCAGTTTTATAACCTCATCTGCTTTAGCTGTTGCGCCCATGGCATTTAATGTTGCAAGAAGTGTGGCTGAATCTAATTGGGCAGCACCTGACTCAATCTGTAATTTCTTATTTGCTAGCCCCAGGCCAACAACTAGAACTTCACTATCTACTTTGGTAGTTAATTTAATCTTGGCCATTGCACTCCTAGTTCAATAATTTTTATAACAAGCTAGAAATCTTTGGTGCAAGCCTAAAGGATTCCGATAAAAGATGATAATTATCCCAAGCGACGGCGGGCAAAAAGCGGTTTAGGGCGTGTAGGTTTGGCTTATGAATCAATCACCACTGGCTGATAGACACTTGGCTGAAAATGCAAAGATGGCTGATTTTGGTGGCTGGTTAATGCCGATTGAATACCCGGCAACTGGTGCAATAGCTGAGTACAGCGCAGTTAGGCAGCGGGTTGGTCTATTTGATGTCTCTCATTTAGGAAAAGTTTCGGTTATAGGGACTGGCGCGCTTGAGTACTTAAACAAAATGGTGACAAATGATCTGACCAAAATTACTGCTGGACAAGCCCAATACACATTACTTTGTAATGAAGATGGCGGTGTAGTTGATGATCTAATTGTTTATCTAAATAGCAAGGATGATCTGTTCTTAATTCCAAATGCATCAAATACAGCCGCAGTTTTTGAAATTCTCTCCCAAAGTGCACCAAGCGGAATTGTGGTTAAAAATCTACATAAAGAGTATGCAGTACTTGCCCTGCAGGGAGCAGATTCAACCAAGGTATTAATTGAGTTAGGAATAACGGCCTCTTTGGATTACATGTCCTTTATTAAGACAAGTATTGAAGGGCTGCCAGTAATTCTTTGCCGAACTGGCTACACCGGTGAGTTGGGATTTGAGATTATTCCTCGCTGGGCAGATTCACAAAAGGTTTGGGACAGGCTGGTAGCAGTAGTTAAAAATTTTGATGGTGCAATCTGTGGATTAGGTGCCAGAGATCTGCTGCGAACTGAAATGGGCTATCCACTTCATGGTCATGAGCTATCACTTTCAATCACACCAGTTGAAGCAGGGGCTGGTTGGGCGGTTGGGTGGAGTAAGGAGCAATTTCGGGGCAAGAGAGTATTGACTGAGCAAAAAGAAAAGGGCAGTAAATTAAAGTTAAAGGCGATACTGGCAACTGAGCGAGGAATTCCAAGAAAAGATATGCAGGTAAAGAACTTAAATGGCGAGGTTATTGGCGTTGTAACCAGCGGCACCTATTCGCCAGCTTTGAAAAAGGGAATTGGCTTGGCCCTAGTTAACTCTGATGTTAAAAAAGATGATCAATTGTTAATTGATATCCGAGGAACTGATTCAACCTTTAAGGTCGTATCACTTCCATTTGTGCCATCTAAAGTTAGATAGAACCAAGCCTGATTTAACTAGCTAGATTTTTTAGTGACCGCCCCAAAATCGCCAGGCGTACTCAGCAATATTGGTGCCTACATAAAGAATTCCAATATGAGCTGTGAGTCCTAAAATCTTTGCAAATAATGATTTGCCAACGGTTGTTCTCTTAACTGTGACAATGACTGGTGCTTGTTGACTAGATAACATTTGGACTCCTACTCAGGAAACTTAACATTACCATTATCGGCAAAGACAAAGGCCAGTGAATCACCTGGGTCGAGTGCTAGTTCGGCCACACCTACCTGAGCCCATGCCCACTTGGTATTTAGATCAGCCGGATTTGGCAGTGGCTGTTTGCGTTTTTCTAAGACGGCCCAGTACGCAAACTCAGCCGGCATATCCTTGCAACTTTCAATGTAATCCTCATGGCCTTTTATCCCGATTGGCACATTTGGTTTTGGCAGATTGTTTAACCTACAAACAACATTGGTGCCGTATTTATCGGTGCCTTCTATTTTAAAATTTGCATTAGTCATTAACTCTAGCGCGGTAGTTTGGCCGTCAACATCTAAACACTTTTCATAAGGCTTTGCTTGTGGATCTAATACGCCATAATCGATCACCACATTGACGCAGTTATCGGTAGTTTGGGCTGAGTAGAAGGTTATTCCGCCAACAATTACAGCTGCGGCGATAACTCCAGGTATGAATTTCTTAACTTTTATAAACAACTTGCTGAACATGTAATGCCTCTCGAAATAGAGAGTTTCACGTAAGCGAAAAAACTCATCTAGATGAGATTTCCCGCCCCGCAATCCTCGACGGGTGGTTAATAAATCAAATGTGTTGGGTAATCCGACTTGAAAGTTAAAACTTTCCCACGGTTGCGGGACAGCGTCGGATTTTCACCGACTTCCCCCAGTCACACTCTTTAAATTCAATATTAAGTTGTAGGCGGATTTTGCTACCATCGGTGGGGTAAAGCAACTCACCACGCCAATTGCTTAGATCAGCCGGTGCGGTTATGGTTGGCAAATGGAATATCGTCGCCTTGGCAACACCGGAATGTATGTTTCTGAGTTAACTTACGGAAATTGGATTACCCATGGCTCCCAGGTTGAGGCAGAGGCGGCAACTAAATGTGTACGCGCAGCCCTTGAGTATGGAATTACCACATTGGATACGGCAGATGTTTACGCCGGCACTAGAGCTGAAACCGTTTTAGGAAAAGCACTAAAGGGTGTCAGGCGAGAATCTTATGAGTTGTTTACCAAGGTTTATTGGCCAACTGGTACGGGAAAAAATGATCGTGGCCTTTCTAGAAAACACATCATGGAGTCATGCAATGCATCATTAAAGCGTTTGAAAACAGATTATGTCGATCTCTACCAAGCCCATCGATTTGATTATGAAACACCACTAGAGGAGACCTTAGGTGCTTTTGATGATTTGATTCGAAGCGGAAAAGTTTTATATATCGGCTTTTCTGAGTGGAATGCTGAACAGATTGCATCTGCATTGAAGATTCAAGATCAAAAGGGTTACTACCGATTTATCTCAAGTCAGCCTCAGTACTCAATGTTGTGGCGAGTAATTGAGTCTCAGGTCGTGCCACTTTCACAAAAAGAGGGAATTGGTCAGATTGTTTGGTCGCCAATTGCGCAAGGAGTGTTAACTGGTAAGTACTTGCCAGGCAAAAAAGCTCCAGCAGGATCACGAGCCACTGATAAGAAAGGTGGCGCAAATATGATCTCAGGATTTATGAAGGAGCCGATATTAAAGGCGGTTCAAAAATTAGTACCGATTGCAGCCAAAGTTGATTTATCATCTGCCCAACTTGCCATTGCTTGGGTGCTACAAAATCCAAATGTTTCAAGTGCGATTATTGGCGCAACTAAGCCAGCTCAGATTAAGGAGAATGTAAAGGCATCTGGAGTAAAACTTGATCAATCAATTATGGGTGAGATTGATGCTGCTTTGAAAGATGTGATTACTACAGATCCAGCAAAGACTGTTAGTCCAAAACCTAGAGCTTAAAAAACTTACTTTTTCTTCTTCTTAACCGGCCCTACCTGTGGAGCGGGTGCTCGCAATCTTCTTAACTGGGTAGCTCTCATCCAACCATAGAGGCCAATTCCTCTAGTTGGCTCAGTAGGAAATTTTTCTCTGACAATTTTCTTTATCCTGCGAGATAAAAATATTCCATCTAAGGTAATAAAGATCATGGATGAGTACATCACCGCAACTGCAGCTAATTGAACTGCTGGAATGGGAATAATGGTTAGAAATAAAACCACCATAATGATGATCAAGAAGTACTCGGTCACTGATTTGCGTTCATCAATGTAATTTCTAACAAATCTTCTAGCCGGGCCACGATCTCGCATTGGCAGGGCAGATTCTTCACCGCGCATAAAGGCAGCTCTGGCATCTAATCGACGTTTTCTAGATTGCTCCTTTAGAGCTCGCTTTGTTTCTTTACTAGCACCTGGGGAGAGAGATGACACCTTTAACTTTGCCTCAGCCTCTTTTCGCTTAGGAGTTGGCTTTCCTTTTTTTTCTGACATGAGATTAAGGTAGGGCCAACATTTGCTCTAATGCAACTTTTGCATACCTTGCCACCTCATCTTTAACCTTTATTTGGTTGACTAATCGTCCTGCTACTAGTGATTCCATCGCCCAGACCAGATGTGGCAGATCAATTCGATTCATTGTTGAGCAGTAACACACAGTTTTATCTAAGAAAACTACCTGCTTATCAGGATTCTCATTTGCCAACCGCTGTACCAGATTTAACTCAGTGCCGATCGCCCACTTAGAGCCGGCAGGGGATTGGGTTACAGTTTTGATTATCATCTCGGTGCTTCCCACCACATCAGCATTGCAAACCACATCATGTTGGCACTCTGGATGGACCAATACCTTTATTCCAGGAAGTTTTTGCTTGATCTCATCTATGTTTTGCAGGGTGAATCTGCCATGCACAGAGCAATGACCCCGCCATAAAATTACCTTCGCTGCCTTTAATTGATCATCACTTAAACCACCATTTGGCTTCCATGGGTTATACACCACACAATCTGCAAGGGATAAGCCAAGAGATAAAACAGCAGTATTTCGACCTAAGTGTTGATCTGGTAAAAATAAAATTTTCTCACCCTTTTCAAATGCCCACTTCATTGCCCTTGCTGCATTTGATGAGGTACAAACTGCGCCGTTATTTTTACCGGTAAACGCTTTTATCGCTGCAGATGAGTTCATATAGGTAATTGGGGTGGTAACTTTTGCTACCCCGATTTTTTCTAATACCGCCCAGCAATCTGCTACCTGGGAGGCGGTTGCCATATCTGCCATCGAACAACCAGCAGCTAGATCAGGCAAGATGACCTTTTGATTTGCGGTAGTTAATATGTCTGCACTTTCTGCCATAAAGTGCACGCCACAAAAAAATATAAACTCAGCCTTACTATTTTCAGCTGCTGCTTGGGCTAACTTAAATGAGTCACCTCGGATATCAGCAAAGGCGATCACCTCATCTCGTTGATAGTGGTGTCCCAAGACCATGGCTTTCTCGCCTAGCTTTTGGCGGGCTGATTGCGCACGGGCAACTAATTTCGGATCACTTGCCGCCGGTAATTCGCCCTCACATGAGACGCCGCGCTCGCTACCTAGATCAGCAGCACTTCCAAGAGGTAGTAGATCACTTATTCCCATACGAGCAAGTGTAAACGCTCACAGGTTTTGATGAGGAAATATTTGGCAAGAACTAGTAGCCTATGAGCCTAAGTTCAATATTGGAGAAGAAGTGAGTATGAGCACAGAGACAACAACTACATCAACAAGCATTGCATTATCTGATGTGGCAGCCCAAAAGGTTGCTTCCTTGCTAAAGCAAGAAGGTCGGGATGATTTAAGTCTTCGTGTTGCTGTTCAACCAGGTGGCTGCTCTGGACTTCGCTACCAACTTTACTTTGATGATCGCGCATTAGAGGGTGACACAATTACTGAGTTTGGTGCGGAGAAGGTAAAGGTTGTAACCGACAAAATGAGTACTCCATATTTAATGGGAGCAACAATTGATTTTGTTGACACAATTGAGAAGCAGGGCTTCACAATTGATAATCCAAATGCCCAGGGCTCATGCGCCTGCGGCGATTCATTTAACTAATTTAAGTTATTCAACACTATGAAGGTGGCGGTCGCCGGCTCAGTCGGTGGCGACCACATCATGAGTTTTGGTGGCAAATTCACCGACTCATTAGTTGCTGGCTCTCTCGCCAAAGTCTCACTATCTTTTTTAGTTGACACATTAGAGATTAGACGCGGTGGCTGCGGTGCCAATATCGCATTTGGAATGGGAGCTTTAGGTTTAAATCCAATATTAATCGCAGCAGTTGGGCGAGATTGGGTTGATTATGAATCTTGGCTAAAGCGCCATGGGGTTGATACCTCACATGTATTGGTTTCAGAGAAATTACACACTGCAACATTTATGGTTACTACCGACACAGAGTTAAATCAGATTGCCTCCTTTTTTCCTGGCGCAATGAGTGAGGCAAGAAATATTGAGCTATCACCAATCATGGAAAAAACAGGCAAATTTGATTTATTGGTTATCTCACCCGATGATCCAGAAGCGATGATGCGATACTCGGAGATGGCCCGATCACTAAAGATCCCAGTGGCTGCAGATCCATCACAACAAATGGCTCGAATGGATGGCAAAGAGATAGCCCAATTAATTGAAGGGGCTAGGTATCTATTTTTAAATGAGTATGAGTTAGCACTTGCAATTCAAAAAACTGGGTGGACAGATCGTCAGTTATTTGATCGAGTTCAAGTACGAGTAGTAACTCTTGGCTCTAGAGGTGCACAGATTGAAGAACATGGTAAAGAGACAATTTATGTGGGTGTGCCAAAGGAAAAACAGAAGTTAGATCCAACAGGTGTGGGTGATAACTTCAGATCTGGATTTATTGCTGGACTTTCTTGGGGCTTGGGACATGAAAGATGCGCTCAATTGGGATCACTACTTGCTACCTATTGCATAGAAACTACCGGCACTCAGGAGTACCGCTTTACAAAGGATGAGTTTTTAGCAAGATTTGAAACCGCTTATGGCAAGGCGGCAGCTGATGAGATCAAGCCACATCTAAATGTCCGATTGGTTAGTTAGTTTTTTCTAAGCTTTGCAACGCAGCTTTTTAAGGCTTGGCAAAAATCAATCACCATCTGCTCCGAGATATCTTTGTGAAGAGTTAATCTGATATTGCCAATAATTGGTTTTTTCATAGCAGTCAGTACATGGCTAGGTTGCATGTCAGCGGATTTGCACGCCGAACCGGAATCAACGGCAAAGCCGGCTGCTTCCAATTCAAGTAGTAATCGATCTGCCTCAACCTTACCGACTGAAAATGAAACAAACTTAGCTAAGCCATTTATTTCAGAGGCGATATCGACCTCCAAGATCTGGGAGGAGATGAACTCAATAATGTATTTTTTTAACTTCGCTCTAATATCTGCTTCAGATAGGTAGGCAGACAGTGCGGTAGAGCTTGCCATTACAAGTGGTATGGAATAGCTACTTGGAACTCTTGTTAAATCATTGTGGGGCAGGGGATTGCGCCATTTATCAGCTGCCTTAATAACTAAAATGCCAACACCTGCTGGGCCTTGCCAGCTAGTGCTATCAAATAAGGCGGTTTGATAATCAATTTTTGGGAGTAAATCAACTCCACTTGCTGTGCAGTCGGCAAAGATTAAACCAGTTGCTGGCGAATTTGGCTGAAGATTTCCAGTCTCACCATTTGCTACCTGCCAAACTACAACATCACTTTCCGCTGCAGTGTAGGAGGAGATCACACCACTTTGATCTACCGGCAAGCAAGTAACTTTGCGTCCCCTATTTTCTTCATCACTTGCAACTGCAAAGACTCGTTGTCGATCAATACTTGAATAAAACAACTTGCTACCTGATTTTAGTAATCCAGAAATTCCTAATTGAAATCCAATATCACTCTCGCCTAAAAATTCAATTTCATCTGGGCGAACCTTTAATGCAGAAGCAAAATTTTCTCTCACCCGTTGGAGTGATATTGCAAGCTCTCTTGAGTTGGCGTTTAATTTATTTGGATCTGCCCAACCCTTAGCAAAAGATTGATTTAATTGGGCCATTGCGGCAGGGTGTAGCACTCTTTCTCGCTGAAAATCGGCTGTGATGCGAACCACCATCTACCTCCAACCAGCTGCGTATGAGATTGCTAGGGCAAAAGGTTATCCTTAACCCTATGCGTTTGGCTCATCGAAAATCCATGGTTGCTCTGTTGGCACTAAGCCCGTTGCTAGCTGGATGTGCCAATTCTGAAGTATCAGGACTGGGTTTTGAAGAGGGCGTATCAAGCGTAAATGATCAATCACTTTCACTTTGGCAAGGTGCTTGGATCGCCGCAGGTGTAGTTGGCTTGATAACCTTAATTTTGATTTTATGGCCAGTCTTTTTTCATCGCAAGAAAGATGAAAGCTTTCCTAAGCAAACTCAGTACAACATTCCTGTTGAGGTTGCTTACACTGTTATCCCCCTAATAATTGTTGCGGTTCTTTTCTACTTCACCGTTCAGCGCGAATCTAAAATAGTGAAGATTTCACCAGATGATCAAATTTCACATTTTATTGATGTTGTTGGGTTTCAATGGTCTTGGCAATTTAAACACCGCAGTGCCGGTGAGTATAAGAGTGCAACTATTACTGGTACTCCTGCCCAGCCACCAACCTTAGTTTTGCCACAGGGTGAGCGGGTTCGCTTTACCTTAGATGCTAATGATGTGGTTCATGGTTTTTGGATTCCAGCCTTCATGATTCAGATGCAAAATTTGCCAGGGGTAACAAATCAATTGGAATTTACTGCAAACAAATTGGGCACATACCCAGGACGTTGCAACATTTTATGTGGGCGAAACCATGCTCAAATGTTGTTCTCAGTCAAAGTTGTAACCGCAAGTGAGTACAAAAAGTACTTAGAGGATTTAGTCGCCGAAGAGAAAGCAGCAACCTCATGACCACATACGCCCAGCGCCCGGTAATTTCATCCTCTCCAGCTGCTCCCGCGCCAACCTCTAAGGGGAAGTTACTTGTTAAGTGGCTAACCTCTACAGACCATAAAACAATTGGATATCTCTACCTAATCACCTCATTTGCTTGGTTTCTAATTGGGGGTTTACTCGCACTCTTATTACGCGGTGAATTAGCAAGACCTGGCATGCAATTTTTAAGTAATGAGCAGTACAACCAAATCTTTACCATGCACGGCACAATCATGTTGCTGATGTTTGCAACGCCACTATTTGTTGGTTTCGCAAATGTGATCATGCCACTGCAAATCGGTGCAGCAGATGTTGCCTTCCCAAGATTAAATATGCTCTCTTACTGGCTGTATTTATTTGGTGGCACAATGGCATTTATTGGATTCATCACTCCAGGGGGAGCGGCATCATTTGGTTGGACCGCATACGCGCCACTATCAAACTCTCAATACTCACCTGGAATTGGTGCAGATCTTTGGTTAATGGGATTAGCAATTGGTGGTTTAGGAACTATTTTGGGTGGCGTTAATTTTGTTACCACAATTTTAACCATGCGTGCACCAGGAATGACAATGTTTAGAATGTCTATTTTCTCTTGGAACGTGTTACTTACCTCAATCCTAGTTTTGATTGCATTCCCACCACTTGCAGCTGCTTTCTTGGCTTTGGAATCAGATCGGCTATTTGGTTCACATATCTTTGATCCTGCAAATGGCGGAGCTATGTTGTGGCAACACCTATTTTGGTTCTTTGGTCACCCTGAGGTTTATATCTTGGCGTTACCATTTTTCGGTATTGCTACTGAGATTTTGCCTGTCTTTAGCCGCAAACCAATCTTTGGTTACAAAGGCTTGATTGCAGCAACCATCGCAATTGCAGCTCTGTCTGTTGCAGTTTGGGCACACCATATGTATGCCAGCGGACAGGTACTTTTACCATTCTTCTCATTTATGACATTCTTGATTGCGGTCCCAACGGGAGTTAAGTTCTTTAACTGGATTGGCACTATGTGGCGTGGATCTGTCACATTTGAAACTCCAATGTTGTTTGTTCTTGGCTTCTTGATAACTTTCTTGTTTGGTGGATT